>Ga0256913_10001155_pt1 | contig 13641 bp, 10 predicted proteins | sample Axial_MatmetaG_FD_185970 | JGI IMG/M metagenome (GOLD analysis project Ga0256913, IMG submission 185970) | Deep-sea worm associated microbial mat communities from Axial Seamount, Juan de Fuca Ridge, Pacific Ocean - Axial_Mat | ecosystem: Environmental > Aquatic > Marine > Oceanic > Microbial...
GTGTGCGCCGGCTCTTCCCTTACTGGGGGGCGCGGCGGATTGACAGCTTGCCACGCTGCAAGCGTGGAATTACGATGACGATTTACGACAGTGCGCGCTGAATCCTCCCCTTCAGGGGAACGAGGGGCGCGACGGATTGCCGAAAGCAGTTCCTCTATTTCTTCCAGAGATTTTTCAATTCCTCCTCAATCTTATCCTTATACTTCTTAAAATCTGACTTTTTAACCTTCTTTAACTCTTTCTCAAACTCATCATACTTCTTTTTTGCTGTCTTTGTCATATTGGGGATTATCCTATTTTTCACCTCATCACCGGCCTCTTTCATAACGTGTGTCAGTTCCTCAATATCAACTTTTTTCAACAACTGCTTTATTTTTGCATTCGACATTTTCGCAATATCGTCAAGAGTGTAGTCTTTCACTCCGTCCCAGGTCTCTTCTGCTTTTGCTTTGGCCTTTTCCGAAGTTTTTTTAGCACTCTCTTTCACTTCATCAAATGTCTGCTCTGCTTTTTCCGACAAATCCTTTAATGTCTCTTTTGCCGTTTGTGCAAACTCATCAACTTTATCCTTTATTTTATCGTCCATAGCTTTACATTTTTCGTCAACACGAATCATAAAATCCGACAAAACATTCATATAATTTATAAACGCCTCATAAGGTGACGGATACGGATTAAAATAGCGATGCACATCACCATCGGAAAACCATTTTGTGCACATATAATAGAAATGATCGCTTGCCTGCAAATAGTTCCAGTCGCGCATAATATCCTCATCGTCGCAGTTTTTCACCTTCTCTCTGATTGAATTCAGCTTGTCAAAAGCCTCATCCTGCAATTCATTACCGAGCCAGGCTGTCAAGTCCCTCTCTTCGTCAGCCCAGGAAATGGGATGCGGAATATGAATTTCGGAGATCGGTTCATATTTTGCAGCCACCTCCGAGGGAGTTGCAAAATCAAAGTCGGTAAGTTCAAAAACCTTCCCGGGCAAAGCTTTCAGAAAATCGAAAATCCCGCTTTCCGCCCACTGATGCTCCCCAAAAGTTTCATAATCCATAAACAGGTTCACGACCTGCTGCTTATCTTCAATGTCATTCAGCCATCCGACAAACTTATCGGCTGTCAGGGGCCACTCTGGCCAGCTATAATCAGAAAAGCGGAAAGCAATATCATCGCTTAGTCTAAAGTTTTTCAACAGAAGTTTCACGTCATCCAGATAGGAGTGTTTGTAAACATAATTAGGACTTTTCCAGCCAAGTACATGCTTAGCACCTTCTGTGAGTATTGTTTTATAGCCCATTTCTGCAACTACTTCGCCTATTGCATCCGAATATATCAATTCGGTATTCCTGAAAGTTACCGGTTTTTGTTCGAAAACATCTTCAATCATTTGGCTGTGCTGTTCAACCTGCCTGACAAACTCATCCTTGTTGTTGAGAGAAGCAAGAGAATGAGCATAAGTTTCGGTCAGAAATTCCACATTCCCGGTTTTAGCAAGCTTCTTAAAACTTTCCAGCACCTCCGGAGCATATCTTTGGAACTGTTCGATAGCTATTCCCGAAATAGAATAGCTAACTCTGAACTTATCACCGTGTTTCTTTATCAGGTCAAGAATAACCTTATTGGCAGGCAAATAGCTTTTTTCGGCTACCCTTTGCATTATCGAACGATTCAGGTACTCATCATAGTAATAATGGTCAACACCCATATCGAAAAACCGATAAGTCCTCAGTCGGAAAGGTTGGTGAACCTGAAAATAAAAACAAATTGATCTCATAACAAAATTATTTTCCAATTACAACACTCTTATAAACATCTAAAATCTTTTTAGCGGCATTCTCCCATTTCAGATTATCAACCTCATCCCTGCCATATTTAATAAACATCTGCGACAATGCCTTATAATGAAGCAGTCCGTAGATTGCGTCAGCCATTGCATTCACATCCCAAAAATCTACCTTTACAGCATGTTTCAAGACTTCGGCAACACCGGATTGTTTTGAAACTATAACAGGAACGTTAGTACGCATTGCCTCCAAAGGCACCAAGCCGAAAGGTTCAGACACAGAAGGCATTACAAACACATCGCTCAGTGCAAACATCCTGTCAACCGAGCTACCCTTCAGGAAACCCGTAAAATGAAATCTGTCTGTAATTTTCAGTTGTGCGGCACGCCGTATCATCTTGTTCATCAAATCACCTGAACCTGCCATTACGAAACGCACATTTCTATCTTTTTGCAATACCTTATGTGCAGCCTCAACAAAATACTCCGGACCTTTCTGGAATGTAATCCTTCCAAGAAAAGTAACAACCTTCTCTTTCACAGCTTTTTTAACCTGCAATATATCAGGATTCTCAACCGGTTCGATTGCATTATGCACCGTCACAACTTTTTCGGACGGTATTCCGTACTTATTAATTACAATATTCCGTGTAAGATTACTGACTGCAATTACCCTGTCGGCTGCCATCATTCCATTTCGTTCGATGTCGTAAACAATAGTGTTTATATTTTCGCCCGACCTGTCGAATTCGGTTGCGTGCATATGAACCACAAGAGGTTTACCGCTTGCTTTTTTAGCAGCAACACCGGCATAATAAGCCAGCCAGTCGTGAGCATGTATCAAATCGAAATCATATTGCTTTGCAATGCTGGCCCCTACAAGTGCGTATCTTGAGACCTCTTCAAGGAGGTTTTTTCCATATTTACCTGAAAACTCATATTTTTTTGAAAATATTGATTTTTTTCTTAGTTGTTTTTCAAGCTGGGTTTCGTTGGTTATTTTTTTAAACTCCTCAGGATCAAGATAAGGAACAAGGTTCGACCCTATTTCCATATATGTCAGGTTTTTCGCAAGCTCTACAAATTCAGAATCTTCAACATCAATCAACACATCGCTGGCATTAATAAGACGGATTGCCCGCTGGTCTTCATCACCATAAGCTTTCGGAACGACAAAAAGCACTTTGATCCCTTGCTTTAGGAGCCCTTTTGTCATCCCATAAGAGGCAGTTCCAAGTCCACCTGTAATATGAGGCGGGAATTCCCATCCAAACATTAATACTTTCATCTCTTTTGGTCTGATTGGTTCTCAACTTTATTTATTAAATAATTGATTCTGAGTAATTCCGAAACGCTCCAGGCTTGCGATATGGCACCCTTTCCTCTATATGGCGGGTCGCCATAATACAATTCTGAAATAGTTCCGATTCCGTGTTCTGTCATCTCAGGTTCAAATCCGTACAACAATTTTCTTGTAAACGACACACCGCTTTTCCCGTGCAATTTCAAATAGCCTTCAACAAAATATCCAAGTAGCCAGGGAAAAACAGAGCCGTTATGATACGCAAGGTCGCGTTGAACTATATTTCCTTTGTAAATACCTTTATATGCAGGGTTTTTAGGAGACAATGTGCGAAGCCCCCTGGGTGTTAGTAATTCACTTTCGGCTGTTTGCAGTATTTTATATTTAATATCATCATTAACAGGACTGTATGGTAATGCCGTTAGAATAACCTGATTAGGCCGGACTGAAAAATCTTTAAAATCACCTCTGACACAATCGGCCATTAACTCGTTTGTGCTATCCCAAAATGTTTCGGGAAATGAATGCTCTATATTTTGAGCAATCTGTTTCCACTCTGTTGTTTTCTCTTTACTATACTTTTCTTTGAGCTCAATAAAAAATTTAATTGCATTATACCACAACCCATTAACTTCAACGGCAAGACCATTTCTATTAACCACCGGTTTTCCGTCGATAATGGTATTCATCCATGTAAGAACATTATTTTCTTCTCCAGCATAAAGCAGCCCGTTTTCTTGCATTTGAATGTTGTATGAAGTACCTTTTCTGTATTCATCAAGGATTTTCTTCATTATTTTACCATACTTCTCCCAAATAAGTTTATCATCACCCGTAAACTCTATATATCTCTGAAGTGCAAGAAAAAACCATAGTGAAGCATCTACTGAGTTATAATGCAGTTTACTTCCATCATCAGTTATTGGAAAGAAAGGCCCGCGCATCTTCAAAATAATTGTATCAATAATCTTCAAAAAATGTGCATAATCGTTTCGTGTTAAGGTAATACCTGGCAACGAAACGAAAGCAGACCTACCACAAATGTGAAACCAATGAAAACCTGCAATTAATTCTGTATGGCCATCTTTGTCAACTAAGAACTGTTCGGCAGCATTTTCAAGGCAATGAATAAAGTTATCACGTGAGATTCTTTCCACGGTTTCCTTTTCAAATACTCCCCGTAATTTTCTCGGCTCAATTTCACTTAATCCTGCAGAAAAAACAATTACATCTCCTTTTTCAATCGTTAATTCAAAAACTCCCGGCATATAAAGGTCTTCATGATATTCATAGCCTCTTGTCCTTTCTTTCGGATATTCAATTCCAAAATTCCAGTCGGGATGATGTGCATACTTCGGTTTTCTTGAGAATTGAAGATACAGGTCGGAATATGGCTCATACATTCTGACCTTAATACCATTTTTAACCGGAGTATATGAAGTATCGGCATAATCATTTTGCTTACTTAACACATGGACACTTCTGAATGCAAGTAAAGGTTTGAATCTAAGTGTTGTCTTTGAATGGGCTTCGAGAATTTCAAACCGTATCATAAATCTGTCTTCGTGAGATACAAACACCCTCTCCTTTGTCATTATTACTCCACCAACCCTGTATATAAGTTTGGGAATAGGTTCGGATTTAAAATCACGTATATATTTATGTCCACGGGGTTCATAAGTATTTTCTCCATAGCTGTGGATTGCAAGGTTAAATTCAGCGTTCCTCTGAATAACTGTAACATCAAGTGTTGAAAGCAAGACATGATGTCCGCTGTCTATCTGAGGTTGAAGAGCTACTACAAGCCCATGATACTTTCTTGTGTTGCATCCAACAATTGTTGTACTTGCATACGAACCTGCCCTGTTAGTCCTCAGCAATTCCTTATTTAAGGAATACTCAAGATTTATAAGTTTCGATTTATCAAATTTGATATAACTCATCGTAGTAAATCAATTTTCCCTTTGTGAAATTCATCACAAATATATACTAAAAAATTCATATCGTATCTGTTTTAACAAATGATAACATAAATTTAATATAAAAATCCCCTTTGCTTTGACTGTTGCATTATCGTCATAACAAAGGGGATCAAAATATACAATATTCTTATCAAGCTTTATTCCAAAACTATCTTACTGATTTTCTGGACATTTCCACAATTTACTTTCAACAAATAGATACCTTTTCCATTTCCTGTGATATCAATATATCTTGAAAAATCACTCCCCAAATTACGTAAAGATTCAGAAAAAACCTTTTTGCCCTGCATATCCGAAATAGCAATATCAATATTCTCATCAAGTTTCCCTTTTAATTCCAGCATAAATTTACCAGAAGACGGATTAGGAATAATTTTTACAGAAAACTCTTCAGAAGTTGCATTTCGTATTCCCGTGGTCGGATCATAAATAAGAGTCATATTATCAGAAGCTTCAAATCCGCACATTTCATCTCCTGTTGCTGTTAATGTTAAAGAAACTTCACCGCTACTCATATCGTTTGACCCAAGTGTATAAGAAGCATCCAGCATTGAAGGGTCATCAAAAGCACCATCACCTGAGCTTGTCCACATTGAGGCTTCATAAAACTCGGCCTGGCCATCAAGCATAACAGGACCGGATGAATTGACTATCATATCATCTCCAGCATCGGCAACAGTTTCACGGATTATTGTCAAGACCATATTATCGCTGGTTTGCTGCCCAGCCTCATATCCGTAAGTCGTTAAAGTTAAAATTACAGAGCCATTCTCAACATCCTGTGAGCCTCTTAGATATTTTGCTCCAAGAGTATTTGAATTTTGAAACATACCATCTCCAGATGTAGTCCATTCAAGGTTTTGATAATACAGTGCAGAGCCTGATGTATAGAAAAACGCATTTTCACAAACCGAATCATCATCCCCCGCATAGGCTGTGGAAGCTTGTGTTGCACCGAAATCAAACGAACTGATTCTTGTGCCCCAACCATTTGCTTTCATATATTCGGAAGTATACCAAAATACAGAATCATTTGACACATCAGGTGTCAGACAGCTATAATCACCCCATCGACTGATTCCACTTTGAGAAGATTCCCCACCAATTATTTCAACCTCAGCAATATTCATCTCTCCAAGCGGAGCGTCAGGAGTCCTTCCTGTATAACGCAGCGACGGGTGTGTCGAACTGCTTCCAACCGAATAAGCAAGACCGATATTTCCGTTTGCTGTCATTGCAATACTACCCATCCATCTGTTTTCATTGTCTGGGGCATAAGTCCCCTGCTGATAAATTTCCCAACCTGATCCGTCATCGCGCAATTCATACCAACGGATAGCTGCTCTACCACCCACTTTTATAGTATGGTTTGCAAGCATCACATTGTATCCTTCAAATTTTCTAAAAGGCAACCTGAACATCAATACCATATTCATAACATCAAGCTTAGTGCTTGTACCAGGTTGCGAAATACCGTTGACATCAGAGTTGAATGATGCAGGTGTAAGGTTTGCTACCAATGACAAAGTTGAGTTTGCTGTATTATTCCAATCAACGGACATTTCATATATCTGCATTTTATGACTACCGAAGAAACTAATACCTGTAATATAATTTGGAGTTCCAACAGGTGGTGCTTCACCGTCAACATCAGAAGGTAAAAATCCGAACTTTGATGAAAACTCACCATAGTATATCATTTGTGCATCAGGATCTCCTATTAGCATCTTGTCTCTTTCAAAAGCAACAAAGGCAGCACCTTTAAAAGAACCCTGAAACATATGAAATGTTGCATAATAACCATCAGGCCAAACGCCGAGTTTCGGATAATCGGGAAACATATCAAACTCAAAGGCATACCTGTACCAGGCACCAAGAGGATCTCCGGTTTCAGAAACTGCAATCAACTCATAATGTTTGCCATTTGAAGCCTGCACAGCAAACTGGCTTGCAACCCAACGATCGGAAATTTCATCATAGAGGACAATAGGATCTCCATCATTGTGGCCTGACCAGGGGCCGGAAAACCCTGCCACAAGGTGCTGTTTGCCACAGGTCCGTAAAGTTTGTTTCCAACTTTATCATAGATTGCAAAAGAAAGGTTCATCATCTGAAAATAATGATTCGGGCCTACATCGCCATCCGTGTCGGGAGGATAAACCCCATTAATATTCCCAGTTCCAACAATATTCACTATCGGACCTTTGACCTGTGTACCACCATTAGCGGTTTGAATTGTTAATACGTCCGTTTTCCAGTTATCTCCATCTTTGTAATCTGTTTCCAAAGATTCATTCTTAACAATTCCGTCTTTCCAGGAATTTGTGCCGGGAGCAATCTTTTTCATATCTCTAAGGGGAATCGTTTTATCAAAGAAAGCCGCTTTACTAACTTTTGTCGGAGCCATATTTTCCTGAGCAAAAGCAGGTGCAACTGATGCACCCAATAAAAATAACAAAATAAATTTTTTCATAATAATTTAATTAAAATATGATTTATATCTAACTTGACAATAAATAACAGCTATTAGATGTATTATGTTCCTAATCCTTACAAAATTTAACAGAAAATTAACAATTATTCTTGAAATAATAAAAGAAAAATAATGAGGATGTGTCGTTTATCGAAGTTTAAAAACAAACGTTTCTCTTAATTTATTTCTCATTAGATATAATATTGCATAATATGGGAAAAGAATTCCAAAAGCAAGTAATCCGGCAATTCCTTCATCGTTAAATATATTTAACGATATTATTAATGTTGTGAGCAATATTAAAAAAGGTAAAATATATCCAAGAAAAACAGCTCTTTTACCTTTCGACTTCTCCATCAGGATTTCAACCCTGTCGCCAACCTTATAAACCACATTTCCGGAGATGGGTACCTCAACGATCTCTTCCTGCATATCGTTTACGTTACAAGCACCCTTAACCTGGCAGGAAACACAAGCTGATTGTGCAATTATTGAGACATAATAATATGAATCATCAATATCCTTGATAATTCCGTTGTGTGTTATTGAATCAACTTCACACTCTGTATTTTGATAATATTCGTTCATTTTTTTAAGAATCAAGGTGTTGAAACCGAAACAGGAAGTATCTTTCCATTAAAATATTTATTCCCATTCAAAGCAAAATCAGCAATATATTTTCCCATCTCACCGGCAGTCAACTGAGCTTTATATCCAGGAAAAGCTTCTTCAAGCATTCCCGTCTGAACGGCACCAAGAGCCAGACAGTTAACTGCAATTCCGTCATTTTTAAACTCTTCGGCCATCGCTTCCGTCAAAATTGCAACAGCACCTTTACTTGCACTGTAAAGAGACAGGCCCGGAAATTTAGAACTTCCCTGAAAACCTCCCATACTACTGATATTAACAATATGTGAGTTAGAATTAAAGTAGGATAATAAAAATTTCACTATATTGAAAATACTTTTCACATTAACAGTAAAAATCCAATCAAAATCATCTTCAGTCAAGTCCTGAAACCGTTTATTTATCAATTTACCTGCATTGTTTACCAAAATATCAATCCCCGCGATATTTTTAATTATAAGTAATAATTTTTCTTCAAAATTATCGCTTCCTATATCAACAGGCAAGCATATTATTTCTGTACCAGAATTAACACCGGAGCACTCATTTTTCAGTTTTTCCAACTTGTCTGATGATCTTGCAATAGCAATTATTTTATGATCACCCGTTCCGGCAAACGCTTTCACCGTAGCATATCCTATTCCCCTGCTTGCTCCTGTAACAATAATATTCATAATAATAATCTCTAATTCTATAAACACTTCATATTTCATAATGTTTACAGGCTGCAAAATTAGTCAGAATTATTTTAACAAATATTTTTACCCTATATATCAAATGATATTATTACTTTTGGATTAGTTTTTGTTAAACGAAAGCTTAAAATTGACAACATGAAAATAATAAAATTATCAATTCTTTTAACAGTAATATTCATTTTTACCTTTTCGAATCCGGTTCCAGCTCAGGATTCTAAAAATAGTCAAGACATTACTTCAGCTATTCAGAAAGGGGATTATCAGAAACTTACAGAGAGTCTAAATACTACTATTGATTTGCAGATTGGCGAAACTGACGGTAACTACAGTAAGATACAGGCTAAACAAATTTTGAAGAATTTTTTCAAAAAATATCCTCCGAAATCTTACAAAACGATTCATGAAGGCTCTTCAAAAAACAGTTCGAAATACATTATCGGCTCATACGTCAGCGAAAAAAAGGAATTTAGAGTTTATATTCTTTTAAAAAAGATTAATTCAAAACTACTTATTCATATTTTACAATTTGAAGAGGAGTAATCAGGCTATGAACATTGACAATATTATTGCAGAGGCTATTATTGAAGATATTGGTGACGGTGATCATACATCACTTGCAACAATTCCTGCCGACAAAACGGGCAAAGTTAATTTGGTGATAAAAGAGCCTGGAATTCTGTCAGGTGTTGATATTGCAGAAAAGGTATTTCAAAAATTCGACAGTAGTTTAGTTTTTAATAAACTGATTCCAGATGGCTCTGGAGTTAAATCCGGAGATATTCCGTTTACAGTAGAGGGACGTTCAATTTCAATTCTTTCGGGTGAGCGGCTTGCCCTTAACTTTATGCAGAGAATGAGCGGTATCGCAACCTATACGCACAAACTGGTTTCACTAATAAAAGGGACAGAAACAAAACTTCTTGATACCCGGAAAACAACACCTTTGTTACGTGAGCTTGAAAAATATTCAGTTAAAGTCGGGGGTGGCGAAAATCATAGAATGGGATTGTACGATATGATATTGATAAAGGATAATCATATTGATTTTGCCGGCGGTATAATCCCGGCAATTGATGCCACAAAAAAATATCTAAAATCTAAAAATAAATATCTAAAAATTGAAATTGAAGTTAAAAATTTTGAAGAATTGGAAGTCGTGCTCAATCATGGTGGTGTTAACAGAATAATGCTTGATAATTTCACTCCTGCTGAATTAAAAATGGCTGTTAACAGGATTTCAGGAGAATATGAGACTGAGGCATCCGGTGGCATTACCGAAAAAACCATCAGAAAATATGCTGAAACCGGTGTTGACTATATTTCGGTCGGAGCGTTGACACACCATATTAATAGTTTGGACATGAGCCTTCTCGCTATTAAATAATTTGCTCATGTGGGAAAAAATCCTTGACTCAAAACCGGTCACAAAAATAATTTATCGTCTTAAGAAGATGGTTTTGCCGGGATTTGACGGTATTCCTATTTATGATGTGGGAGTATTCTTTGTGAGGGGTGTGATCAACGGATCATTATCTTCACGGGCATCATCCATTGCTTTCAGCTTCTTTCTTGCCATTTTCCCGATGATCATTACTTTTTTTACACTTATTCCTTTTATCCCGATAAAGGATTTTCATGTCGTACTGCTTGATCTAATTGAGCAAATTACACCCAGCACTGCAAATGATATAATCAGTGAAACCCTAACTGATATTATTAATCGTCCGAGAGGAGGATTACTTTCTTTTACTTTTGTATTAACCCTTATTTTTGCAACGAATGGTATTGATAATCTCATTCAGGCTTTTAATGTAACTTATCATACAATTGAGACACGTACACTCGTAAAGCAAAGGTTAATTGCTATTTTACTTTTTTTTATTATCAGTATAATCCTCGTCATATCAATAGGTCTGATAACAATTGGATCAAGCGTAATCAGCTATTTATTTGATCATCATCTGCTTACTAACTGGCTTACATACTTTTTACTTCAAGCTGTAAAATGGATTATCCTGATTGCTAACCTTTTCTTCACAATCTCATTCATTTATTATCTTGCCCCTGCAAAAGACAGCAAATTCAGGTTTATTTCGGCAGGCTCTACCCTGGCAACTGTTTTATCTATTATCACAATGCTGGGATTTAATTTTTATGTTCAGAACTTTTCAAGATATAATGCTTTATACGGTTCAATCGGGACACTGTTGATAATCCTTTTATGGATATATATCAATGCCTTTATTCTTTTAATCGGGTTCGAGCTTAATGCAAGTATCCAAGGTGCTAAAAAAGACAAATCGTTACACGGAAAAATTGAAAACCTTCTCCATCCTCATCAAGGTGAATAAAAACATTATTTAGAATTAATAAAAATTACTTATCTCTGTGGAGATTAATTATAACTGTTAATAACAATGTTAACAACTATGAAGCAACTTTTTTATTCTTTTTTATGTCTTAATAATCAGAGTAATAAAAATAGCAAGTACTAATTACGTATCTCTCTAAAATACAATTAGTTAACTTGTCTTTTTAAAATATACGCAATGAATAGAAAAATTACTGTTTTACTTGTATTTGCAATTATAGTTACATTTAATATTAAATCTTCGGCGCAAATAAACATTCAGTCTGGGGTTGATCCGAATGCTATGGTAGAGAACATTGTAGGAGATGGCGTTGCATTTGACAACGTACAATACATAGGGGCAAACTCAGCGAGAGGAATTTTCACTAACGGAAGTTCCACAAATCTCGGCATCGAAAGTGGAATATTCCTTACATCCGGAGCAGGATATGTTATTCCCGGCCCTAACACTTCTTGTTCTGACGGTTCAGATAACGGAATGGGAGGTTATCCGCTGTTAACAGCTCTTGCAGGAGTTTCAACTTATGATGCTTCGGTTTTGAAATTTGATTTTGTTCCGGAATCCGACACTTTACGCTTTAAGTATGTTTTCGGTTCCGAAGAGTATAACGATTATGTATTTTCAACATTTAATGATGTTTTCGGCTATTTTGTCTCAGGGCCCAACCCTAATGGAGGCTATTATTCTGACAAGAATGTGGCATTGATTCCCGGCACTAATATCCCCATTGCAATTAACAATGTAAACTTCGGGTATTCAGACTGCGATATTGAACCAACAGGACCATGTACGCATTGTGAATACTATGTTGATAATACAGGAGGAATGACTCTTGAGTACGATGGCTTTACAGCGGTTTTGACAGCCTGGATAATGGTTGTCCCCTGCGAAACATATACCATTAAAATGGCAATCGCAGATGCCGGTGACCACATTTTTGATTCAGGAGTTTTCCTTGAAGAAAATAGTTTTGAAAGTCCGAAAATAGAGGTTGAGGCCGAACCTACTCCTGAGGGAGTGTCTGACAATATGGTTGAAGGGTGCGTTGAAGCCGATATCATTTTCAGGCTGCCAAACTCAAGTTATGCTCCTATTACTATTAATTACGAAATTACAGGTACTGCCGACCCTGGCCCAGGTGGTGATTTTGAAGACCCCATTCCTACATCGGTAACTATTGAAGAAGGAAACGACAGTGCATTTATTCACGTTGCCCCTATACAAGACGGAATTCTTGAAGGTGATGAAACGCTGATTTTTATTATTACGAATGACCTTGGCTGTTCTGTCAGATATGACACTGTTGAGTTTATCATTGTCGACTATGTGGATATGGTGCTTTCAACAACTCCCGATATGGCTATTTGTGAAGGCCAAACGGTAGAACTTGTTACAGAAGCATTCAATGGAATATCTCCTTACTTTTATCAATGGGTAGAACCCTCAATCGAGAATGACACCATAGAGGTTACTCCTGAAGAAACTACAACATACAAAGTTCAGGTTACAGATATGTGTGAAGGATTTATTGAAGATTCCGTCACTGTTGTGGTATTGCCAATGCCTGAACTTGAACTTGGTAACGACACTGTTGTTTGTGGTACCGACTCGTTGGTTTTGCATGCCGGCGGAGGTTTTGCATCTTACCAATGGCAGGATGGTTCAACAGATTCAATTTATGTTGTTACCGGGCCGGGAACATACTGGGTACAGGTAATGGCATCGAACGGTTGTGTTGCCGGCGACCAGATTACAGTTAATTTCTTCCCGCCGATTTTTGTAAACATTGGTAACGATACGGTTATATGTCAGGGCGAGACAATAACATTAGATGCCGGAGCCGGGTTTGAATCATATTACTGGCAGGATGGCTCTAATGAACAGACTTATGAAGTTACACAAACAGGAACCTTTTGGGTACAGGTTTTTGATGCTAACGGATGTACAGCATTCGACACAATTCATGTCAGTGTTGATACTGATGTGCCGTCATTCAGTCTTGGAGATGATCTGACGTTGTGTTATGGAACAACTTACACACTAAGCACCGGCCTTCCTGCCGGTTACCTGTATGAATGGCAGGACGGTTCTACCGATTCCGTTTATATCGTAACTCAACCGGGACTTTATAGTGTAGCTGTAGATGGAGGATGCGGAACAGGATATGATACTATATTAGTAAATTATAATCCTCCTGTAAATGTTGATATTGGTGATGATATGACTATGTGTCAGGGTGAGTCTGTAACACTTGATGCAGGTGACGGATTTTTAAGCTGGACTTGGCAGGACGGAACAACTTCGCAATATTACAATGTTTACGAAAGCGGAATTTATTATGTTCAGGTTACTGATGTCTTCGGTTGCACCGGTTCTGACACTATCACTATTGAAGTTGCA
>Ga0256913_10001156_pt1 | contig 13622 bp, 7 predicted proteins | sample Axial_MatmetaG_FD_185970 | JGI IMG/M metagenome (GOLD analysis project Ga0256913, IMG submission 185970) | Deep-sea worm associated microbial mat communities from Axial Seamount, Juan de Fuca Ridge, Pacific Ocean - Axial_Mat | ecosystem: Environmental > Aquatic > Marine > Oceanic > Microbial...
ATCCCCCCACACACACACACACACACACACATATATATATATATATATATATATATATATATATATATATATATATATATATACTTATTACACCAATGTAAGAAAGTTAGGTCAGTATTACAACATGTTTAACTTTATTAGTTTTGCTGTGTGTATGATGTATAATCTATATTGTTGTTATCTTGTGCGGTTTAGCGAAACGACCTGTTAATTCATACAATGCCGTTTGATGGATTTCTACTCCTGGAGTCGTCTGTAACTTCGGAAGGCGGAATTAAGTTACACTGATAAAGTAAAATTGTTTAATGTATATCTATTTTAATCCAGACTTGTCATTCGCATTATCGGAGATCTGCCTGAAATCCGCTGTTTTCGAATATAGGTCAAATAGATCAAGCCAATAAACATTTTAATTTAGATCTCACCACACCTAACTGCATATATTTACGGGCACTAAATTAGGCGTTGATGAACGTTCACTTAGATTTAAGTAGGTAGGATTTATTTAGTTATTCACATCCAGAATAAAGCTGAGGTCAGCATCGGTGGTGTCGCAATGTTCTATATATAGGTTTCATTTGGACCACAGTTATTATAGCTTTATTTTAATGTACACTGTGATGTTAAAGTAGTTATCTTGTGTATGTCGTAACTCGCCATTGAACCACATGCACGTTTTGTTTACTGCGAGCTGAGGTGTCAAATGGTATGTTCTGTATGTGGTTCCGCTTTTGTATGTAGTCTGCATGTAGCAGCTTTCCTGTGGGAGTGACTTATATGTCCCATACAAAAGCGAATTAGTTGTTCCCCACAGGCTGATGAGTAGCCTAAACCCATTTATAAGTCAACGTATATATGTAGATATATGGAGGTGTAGAACATGTTATAGTTAGATTGGTGTATGTATACTTTTGTTTATGTTTACATATATGGAGGTGTTATTCTCAAATGATGTTTAGATATTGATGTTCTGAGCCAGTGTCACTCTGTATATATATATATATATATATATATATATATATATATACTACACATTATATTAACTTTTAAATGTTTAGTGTGTGTATTATTCACGGTATATTTCTTTCACTATTCGCTAGAGTAGATCCAGGTATAGTAAAATGATGAGATAAATCACCTTTCAGGAATGTTTCATAAAATATGAACAAGCCATGGTCAGTTTGAATTTCGTAAAGTTGCAGGCTTATTATAATAATGATCTTATCCCAACTCAGGCCCACCGTCTTGTGAGAGCTAGAAGAACTACAGATGTGTGGTTGAATAATACTAGTAGACACATCTAGACTAGTGCAATAAGCTTGTAAAACGGCAGTTTGTCAGTGAGATATTCAGAATAATCACTAATATTGCTTTAACCTACGCCTTATTCACGGTCAACTGGCAGCATGTGTTTTATCAGATTTTAATCGTAAGCCAAAGATAAGCTATGCAAGTAGGAATCATATATTTAACTAAAACAATTATTAACTGGAACAAGCTATTTTCTAAAATAATCGCACCAAGCCAGTCATCTTATAAAATATTAGCAACCGAGGTCTGTTTGAAACCTGATATTTCTATATTATCTCATCAGTCAAAATATATATTAGCAGAGATATCAGATTAGACACTGCGCCAAGATTATAGTTAGTCAGGAGACAAGTTTCTCTGTTAGCTGAATGCATTAGGCCTCCCGTTTGCTACATAGGAGGCTACATTTAACTTGGCTAACATTATAGATTAGTTGGCCAATTCCAACTGGACAATTCCATGTAGTGGTCTGCAATCGGTTGAATCTGGTTTCCATGATGTCATTTGCTTATACTTCTGTACAAATAATAAATGAGGAAGAATAAGGATTAAAATATAATCAGTATGAGGCTCTCTCCCGTCTAATATATTCTGTTTCTCAACTGGCATCAACATCTTCCTCTTTCCAAAGTAATATTAGCTCGTTGATAGCTTTACAAACAATTATGATTTATAAGAGAGCTATCTGGGTATCTATTAATTAGAATAACGAACAATATGTATGTTCTGCACAAATAAATGTATTCCAATGTAAACAACAAACATGTAAAATACATCCACACAATTTTAATTTAAAAAAAATGCTACAATGCTACAGTTACTCACAACAGATTAAACAACCTTTACAATGTCTGGACTTTATTGATTTAAGTGCCAAAAACAGTCCAAAATCAGACGATAAATCAAAATGTTTATTCTTATTCCTTTATTTCCAAACGATAATATTATTTTCTAAAATAACTGCATATTTCGCTTACCTTTTTCATTCATCGAGTCAAAGATGGTTATATCAGTCTAGTTCATAATGGCTAAGTTCATAATGGCTAAAGAATTTAATGAAATGGACAAAATAAACTACAGCCTGAAACCTTGTCACCTTAAATCTGTTTATTTCTTTGTCACATAACTGTCTGTCACACAACTGGTAATTATACCACAAATTAATACAGATATATCACATGCTCTCAACTTAGTCAGTAATAATGTATGCGGAACAAGTCAATGTCCTAACTCAAGAATTAAAATAAAATAGCTATATTATACACCCAAAGAAGATTTTATGTTTTCACATTTATCAGTTTCATATAACATGTAGATCCTTTTATAGAACCAGAAATACAAGGGTGATCTAGGTGATGAAAATAATGCAAATATTTCTTTGATTATGTGTCCCCTAAACAGTTTTGACATGGTTAGCAGCAGTATATTAACTGATCTACAGTTTCTCCATATCAACAGTATTGCCGTTTTTTTAAAGTTTGACGACACTTGTTTTAAGAAAGCATTTCGTGTTGTGTATTATGACTTATTAATAGCGAACAGCATGACCTAAGATGCCTAGCTACGTATCTGGCAGCATATCGGAACCTATAGTTTCAGTTAATTTTATTGCGCCTACATAACATAACTTGTATATTTATCGTAATTTTCAATAAAAAAGATTGTATTAACACTATAACGCAATATATTACCTATATAAGTTTCATGTGTAACATTGATCAAATATTCAGTGAACATGTTACATACCTAGGAATTTTTGCCAAGGAAATACGTTGTTTTCTAAGGGTATAATGCTATACAACCTATATTGGTTAGAAACTAAGATTCCTTACTCATGGTCATACTGGGCGGGAGAAGTTTTTCATCTAATCAGACAACTGTAAACATTTTCTCCACCGAATATCCAATTTAAGGAAACTTCTGAATTCGATTACAATTAGTTCTCGTGTTGCAACAGTATGTTACTGATCATATGAGAGACCCAGATTAGAAATAGTTCAAATTAAGCAAAATATAAGCCATTCTGGCTATTAATATTATTATTATTATTATATTTTCATATATGCGTTCGATATCAGGGGATTGATGGCTTATATAAATATATTCCTCTTATTCTTTATTGATTGTAAATGGTTCTTTCTTCTTATATCGCGGAACAATATTTCGGCATTGTAACTAATTTGGTTTAATTACATTTTTTATCTAGTATTCGTACAATTTGTAGCATAATTTTCAAGTATCTAATTTAATTACAAGCATTGATATTTGAAGAACTTATACAAATCATCTTGTTCATAAAATATTTTAAAATATGCTACGAAGTAATTGAAAAAATAAAGTACGAATGTCCCTAACTGAATACCTCTGACTTAAGTGGTATTTACGTTTCGTTGTTATAATCGTCGGTGCCTTTTTTTACAAATCGAAATCGCTCAAAACACGGATACGAGCCGGTTCCGAAATCGAAACCTAGACATTTGCAACGCAGTGCACTAATGACTGGGTCATCAAAACGATCAGTGGTTAATCTACAACCATAATGAAGTAGAACATATTTAATAATGTCATTAACATGAAGGTTTGGTAATACGTTATTTAGACGAAGATGGACTACGAGATGTATAAGGTGCGTTAATCAGCAGACAGGCATTAATTACTGAAGCATGATATAAGCAGGTGTGTAGGGCAGACGTTTAGTGCTGATTGAGAATTTGTGCCAGATGTAGGCGATATTAGTGGTTAGAAAAGAAGTTAGTAGTGAATATTGTATATACGTTTCTCTTACATGGACTAATTAGTGACAGACGGATATCATTATTGTCATATGTTGGAAATAAAGTTGTTAGTTTGGGTGGTGGCTACCTATACACTGTACGAGCAGTAACTAAGTAATATTATGTATGTTTTCACTTCTTATTGATTGTATACTTTATTTTCTTTAACTACCAATTTTGGGGTATAAGAAACCAGCCAAACTCTACCGTCATATTCAAGATATTCTTAATGGTGATCATATTAATGCCGTTGACATTCATCTGGAGGTCAATACATTTAACGACTCAATAGCATAATGGAGTGTAGATCTTGGTTATCAATGTCGAGTTCTAAACATTACCATACACTTCCCTAAGGTGCCCAGTAAGTTTATATTGATTATTACAGAATTATTGTGAGAAAGATGGCATTTTATCAGATATCAACGATTGAAACGTTTATTTTATTTTCAGGTGGTGGTTTAGAATTATATCGTAACCATTTCCTCATTAGAATTTCTAATACGAACCCAAGAAGCGATCCAGATTGTATATGTATTAAGGCTAATAGTGATCATATCCCTCCACCAACGTGTACTATCAGTTGTCTTGCCAACACGATATGTAGATATGCCTACTTCTCAAGGTTATCTCAAGGTCATGAACCTCATAGAGTGACTTTGTGTGAAATGCTCGTAATCGGTTATACAAATATAGGTATGTACATTGAATGATACATGTAATATATAATATATATATACATATATATATATATATATATATATATATATATATATATATATTATCACAACATTAAATTTGTATAAGGCATTTATAGGTGTGATCACATGGAAGTATCCACTTGGTGGGGAACGGTGATATACTCCAGTGTAAATAGATATGCAGGTGTATGTAAAATACTCGATTATGGAATACATGTATGTATTAAGTAGTATGAGTCAAATATTTATTGCTAACCGCACTTATGTTTATAACTTCATATAATTCGTGCATTAATGATATTTAAGCTGGATGGTAGGCTGGTAATTGACAAAGTGTGTGAATCATTTTGACGCCGAAGTAGTGTTAGGGGAATGATATAATAATTCCCAAACGTCTGGGTCAGTGTTGTGTACTGGCGCTAGACACGTGAATAGGTGAGACAGGGAATCACGCCTGTACAAACATGTACAGATTACAGCTTACTAGCTCTATGGACAGGGCAATATCTAGATCGTTACCAGTTTGCAGCTGCACGTCACGCGAAGCGTTATTTAACGCATGATTAACATGCGAAGGCTGGTCCCGAGTTCAGTGGTCGTGAAGAACTTGATTGTGAAGAGTTGTAGTGACAAGAGGTTCCATGCAAGTCTAGAGAGGTTGCATGCTGAGTGACGATGTTGAGAAGGAAGTTTCTATGTTGAGCTGGAGTGCAGCCTAAGACTAGCACAATAAAATTAGTGTTCGGAAGGAGAACACGTAGTGGTATTGTTATACCGTATTTAATCCTGTGAGGATTCGGTGAACTCAACAGACAGTTAGTTCACTGAGTGTGTCCTCGGTTTTCCCATTCTGTCCCACTTCTGAAATCTATTCTCTGGCTACCTTTTCAATCTATCATCATTTTCAAACTCTACACTACTCCCATCAAACTCGTTCTTCTGGAGAACGTTCACATATATTTTCCAAGCTTTATTTAGTATCCAAGTCCAGAGAACTACGTTCATCTGTTTTCATCTGTTAGACAGGGTTACAACTTATGCTGGGACTTGTGCTTTTTCAGTTGCTGTCACTACTCTTTGGAATTCACTCTCTGAACATGTTAAGTCATCAAATAGCATAGTTTCATTCCGTCACCATTTGAAAACTCACCTTTTCAGACTCGCTTATCCTTCCTAGGTTTCCTTTCCATTTAGTCATTGTTGATGAACTTGCCATCGTACACGGACTAAGAGTTTGCCCAAACCATGTACTAGGTGGCGCCACTAAGCTCCATTCTTTTCGAGAATATTGGCGTTATAGAAGTTAGGTAATTATTATTATTTTTCTTATTATTATCATTATTATTACACAAGAGAGGAACTTTGTACAGTTGTAGCGCGTCAGTATATGTTGTCGTTTGACGATTGATGAATAGCTTGTTTTAAAACAATAAGCGCCATGCAATGCGTACACAAATGCTATAGAAATGAACTGTTTGATTAGTTCATCCCAAACGCACACAAACACACACACTAACACACACGCATGCACGCATGTGTACATGCATGTACGCACGCACACACATGTTTACTTATTGATTTAATATTTATCAGGAGAACTTCTTCACTATAACTATTCTACTTCTGACATAAGTTTCAAATATACATTATAATAATTACTGACATAATTAACCAGAACAAAATGATTTTACTTGAAAACACTATAATAGTGAAATTAGTGAAATAGTAGCATAGTGATTAATTCATTGTTCACGATATTTTCTAAACAAAAAGATTATGTTTGTAAAAATAATTATATATGTGACTAACATTTTACCGGTCATTATTAGATGTTGGTTGGATCAGATAGTGCTTGGTAACAGAATTAGGGATTATATATATATATATATATATATATATATATATGTGTGTGTGTGTGTGTGTGTGTAGAGAGAGAGAGAGAGAGAGAGAGAGAGAGAGTACATCTACATATCCAGAAGTCGTATGATATATTTCCCATAAATACTGTTTTTCAATTGTTTTCGAATAATCTATGTTGATGTATTAAATACCCTATTAAAAAGACAAACATTGGTTTGGTTTGGGTAACATTAGTGGGTAATTACATTTTTAAAGTGTGTCACACATATCCTGTGACGGTCATATATTTTGCATAACATAATATCTGGGCTAATGTTTGCTTAATAATAATGTTTACATTATTGAAAAAGGTCAACTCTTAAGTATTAATTTCAGTCAGTGTGTCATCCCTAGGATTTGGGATTTAATCCAAGTCATCTTGTTGAAATCAATAAATGTCTAAATTGTTTTTAAATGATTATGTCATCAATATATACTCCAGTTGGGAATAGTATGCTACCTTATACCTGCCAGTTAATTACACGAATACACTATCCCCTAGACACTGTCCCATTGATTAATGATAAATTACATTTGCATACAATACGTTATAATACACTATATTAATAATAACCGAAGTTCCTCATTTATAAAATACGTAATATATTTGACAGACATAAACCGTAAATATTTTACTGACCCTTTCCCCATTGGGGTAATAAATGATTAATCAATGTGTAATACTGATATTCTAAGGATTATTACACACTGTGGTGAGGTTTAGTAAATAATATTTGTTTTTCAATCAATCGTTTAATTTGTCAGTTTCTCTGAAGAGGAAGAAAGAGACATTCTATTTATATAAATCACTGAAATTAACTTTGACATGTTACCATTGCTAAGTCAGTCTTTTAGCCATATTTGTATTTTATATTTCTATTTATGCAGAACAAATAAAATTTACTCTCTATGCTCTTCAAGCATTTATACCAATTTTAGTTTCGTGATGAGCTAACTTAGAAGAAATAGTTTATTGTTTTAATTTATTCAATATATCTTGGAATTCTCTAAACCTGGTCGATTTATATAGTTTTATAGCAGTTTAGTCGAATATTCATTAATTTACGTTAAATGAAACATTTTCTCTTTGGTTCTTTAATATTAGTCAAGATTACCTGTTGTTGATAGTGATCTTCTAACCCCGGTGACGGCTAGACGTATGAGGTATTTATTCACATACAATAAATGATATAGCGGAATATTACTAATAACAGAAAATAATGAAGGACAAGTATAAACATAATGGCTGTCTTCCTACCTGCCCTCAACTGAATTTAAAATAAATTAAATAAAACATGGCTAATGTATGAATAAAAATGGCAGACTCATTTATATACATACATATACATACTAAACAATACACACATATATGCATACATGCATGTATATACAAATATTTTTAATAAGTAAATTTGTATATAACTATTTGACGGGAAGGGGATTGATCCGTGGATTGACAAAAAACAGCGATACCAAGGGAGGGAGATAAAGGACAAACTCTGTTTCCAACGCGTAAACACAATTATATTTTGATTTCAATCTGCCAACAGGGCAAACAGAAGTGCTGCATTTTACAGTGCCAGCATAGGAAGCAAGCAAGTAAGTGAGCTATTACGCGTTTTTTAAATAACTCGCGTGGTATAATTCGACACTTGTTCCAAATGTGAGGAAGATTGTAAACGGGTAAATATTGATAAAAGGTCGACGTACCACGTTCCACATGCACAGATTAGCTTTACAGGTAAGATGAGCTTCTTGGATTTCATGGTTATATTTGGAGTTATTTCCAAACGAATGAAGCAGTCTATTAATGGTGAAATCATACCTAAATAACAAGAATTGGTACTGATACAAGTCTTTAAGGTTCTAAATATTGGATTGATTAAAGAGCAATTCGGTGTGAATATTATATGTTACTTTATTTATTATACGATTGATTGGCTTGGCCTTTCCCATGCTCAAATACCATATAATAATAATAATAATATACGAAATTTATATAGCGCCCTATATAGCCTGTAAGAAGGTTACTCTAAGGTACTTCACATTAAATAATTCTATGGATGTAACAGATTTACATGTTTAAAAATATATATTTCTTTCCAGCCAAATACATAATATTTGTTATCTTCTTTCTAGTGGTTACTGGAAGATTATTCCATAAGGTTCCAACAGCCTTTCTGAAACATCTATTACCGTATGTCACTCCACGTGTTGTAGATACGGCTAAGAATGATCCAGATTCAGCCCGTAGAGACCTTGTCGGCTGATACGGTACGACAAGATCCTCTAAGTAGTGACGGGCAGTCCCTTGAAGTGCCTTAAAAGTGTACATCAAAATCCAATATAGGGAGTTCAAGACTGGTGTTATATGTTCTCTTTGATTAGTGCCAGTGGCTAACCTGCCAGAATAATTATGTACTATCTGTAACCATGTCCTAAGTATGCTTGGAAGACCATGCCGTAATCTAGCCGAGATGTTATCAGGGAGTATACCGGTATTTTACAAGCATCCAATAAAATGCACCTCCTGATATGATCATATATAATGTGTAGTCGAATAAGTGTAAAATACAATGTCCTTAGGCTTTCAACTTGTAACATATGTTTCACTTGTTTGATGTAGAATAACGCACGAGATAGTTTGCTGTTATTATGTCTTAATGGGTTTTTCCTCGATTGTTCTTGTAACTGAGAATGATGGGTTTTTTTTATAGTTTTTGTAGCATTAAGTGATAGACATCATTCACAGAAGGAGTGCATTGCTATATTTGCATCGCCAAAGAGATCAGTCAAGTTTGAGTTTCTTAAATAAAGTGACGTGTCATCAGCAAATACAATATATTACTATGTGTTGAGTAAGGAATATCATTTATGTATAAAAGGTATAGGAGAGGCCCGTTAAAGGAATATTGCGGCATTCCACATTTAATGGAGCATGGCCTGGATGGTTCTTTTGGTTGATTATTGTTACCTCCTCACATTGATCTATCAGATGTATGATTGGGTGTATTGTTGAATGTTTAGCTCTGAAACCATATTGATGTTTATAAAGTATCTTACTACTGCCTATAAAAGATAAAACTTTAGCATACATAATTCTTTCAAGTATTTTAGAAAAGGATGAAATTAAAGTAATTGATAAATATTTTTACAAATCTATTATCATAATGTTTGAAGATTGGGATTAAGTTGGCTATTTTTAGTTGGGTAGGTAGTACACCTGTTTGAAAGCACTGATTAACTATATGTGTAATTAGCTGGTGAATTAAGGTTATTGTTCCTTTAAGCCATTTGGTAGATATATCATCATATCCTCTACTACATTTGGGTTTCAATGTATATGTATCATCAATAACTTGAAAGGATTCAACTGGTTCCAGGAACATAATATTTATATTAGGGTTTGCTAGATATTGCGTATATGTTTTATTTGCTTTAGGGGCATTTTGAGAAGTATGCAATTGTATTTTTATAAAATGATGTTTACATTCTACTTCTACAGTAATATTTAGACTGTTTATACAAAGTGATAGTGGAAACTTTGATTTGTCATTTGATTTATCTAGTGCATCATTATTTATTGGTTTTCTGACACATTCTATGTAGTTGTAGTAGTCTAAATGAGATATATTAATGATTTCTTAAGATACTAGAAGAGAGGTGGGCATTATTATATGGTATGTTCATTCGTATTAATTCATTTGTGAAAAAGAACCTTATATTTTTAACTGATGCATTAGAAGTACTGAAATATTCATCAGTGTGTAATGCTGGTGCCTTATAATTTGTCAGCTATTTATTAACCACCATCAACCTACTAAAAACAGAATACATTAGGTATACATCCCAGGCTTTGTCAGCACTTGAAATATTATATTAGAAATCAGCAGTTAGACATAATCAAATATCAGAATCTATTGTTATGACTTACAATGTTAGATATTGGGTAGATTTATCAGTGTTTGGAATTTATTAATAAATATATAACGGTGATATTTCAATGTAACATATGAGAAATGGAGGGTATTTCGTCTAAAATTTAAATTTAAAATGCGAGCTGAGCAGATATTCATTATGCCGTAAAAGGTTAAATGAATGCAAGATACTTATTCTAATATCAACTCTAAAACTAATTAATGATACATGAGATTTACAGTTATAGTCACATTATACAAAGAGTTATAAAATAATAGTTTATCAAATATTGACATTAACTCTAATTAGGTATAATTATAGATCTAAAATATGGATAGTAATTTATTTAAACAGTTGACTCAAATATACAAGAACCATTGGTAAAAATGAATGAACAAAACTACTAAAATCCATATAATTGTGATTCTTTATTTACTGCATGTACTTAGATTTGATACATCAATCCGATAAACTATTTACAAGTCATGATAACCATTAATTATGCTATTTATTATTTATTGAAATATGCTGTATATTGTCTAAAATATCTTATTCCAAACAATGCATATATTATCTATCCATCGAATCCATATATCATGGCAGCATTATATTCGTGAGACACTGACCTAAATTACTAAATACTGTAAATAATAACATGCGGGGTATCTGCATAGATAATGATGTTTCTGGTTCTTTATTAATACAATTTCAACAACCAAAGCTCAGCCTGCGGTTTGAGATATAATTATTACTTCTAAGCAAACAAAATATATTAAGCGTATTAACACAGACCCAAATATATATATATATATATAAATATATATATATCTTGTCATCGCATATGATAATAAGGTGATGGAAAAGTTATGTATTACTCTACATATATTTTGTATAATTTAAAAAATCTTATCTAAAAAAAAATATTAATGGGTCTAAATCAAGGAACGAAGTAAATTCAAAAGAACAATTTCCTTAGTCTTAGCTGGAATGTAAAGCTGGGTTATCAAATAAGTATGAATAATAATAATAATAATAATAATAATAATAATAATAATAATGTGGCTTCATAGCTGCAGTTGCATTCACAAAACAAGCAGACACGCATTAGACTTGCAATACGATTTATTTCTGAAACTACATAAAATGAATCGTTCGTAAATAAATGATATCTTGGTAAAAATACACTTGTACTGATCAGCTGCTTAATAATATAATAATAATGTATTTTTGGCTAAGCACCAACTTTGGTTTTCATGAATTATTAATATTTGAACAACATACCAATCACTTGATTGCTTGCACAAGAATCTAATTGTACAACTAATTTCATAGAATGCAAAATTCTTTAATATTAAACAGACATATTTCAAGCTTAAATTGGCACATCTAAGCTTTAATTTCCAACTATTTGAATTCTCAAATTTATGTTCTTATTTAATATTTTATACAATAACAGCTACGTCCATAATATTTAGGTGTAATATTGATTGAATTAATTTCACTTACAGCATTGCCTTGATGCAACTACAAGTAATATATTCGAATTTCACATTTGCTAATTTCATATCCACTTTAAGTTATGTGACAATGTTACTGTAAGGAAGTAGTACTTTACTTTTCCCACAATATAAATTCAGGAAGTGATTAATTATACCAAAAAAAAACAAACAGAAATCACGATCACAGTGACTTTCCCGCCATTTCTAATATCTATGAATACGTTGACAATAAATGAATTGGAATATATATATTTAATTAAGAGCAGTAAGGGAATTGAAATACATGTATTTAATTAATGGTAATAAAGTGAATTGAAATACATAAATTAATAGCAATAAAGTTAATTGAGTTTCTACAAATAATAATAATAATACAAATATGTTTGCATAATTTATATCTGAATCATTTGTTGTTTATATGTGACAGTAATATCCCAGGAATCTTACACTTAATCTAACACTCACCATTGAACTGTTGTTTTACAAATTTCTACTCTCAATTCAGCGTTGTCTGCTATAGCTTTCAACAACCACAACTCCAGTTCCTCTAGTTCTCACCAGATGACAAGCACGAATTGATAAAAGCCACTTAGTATTAAACGATTTCTAAACAAGGAAACATAGGCCTCTTTTATAAATGTTTTGGAAGAATCCAAGAATGACACTGATAAGTTTCTTTGTAGAGAATGTGTACATATTACCAAGACAGGTTTAAATGCGTGCAAATACCGTTAGAAAGATGAGGAAATATGAACACCCAGCATCTTTTACATAATCTGTGCTGGCTTAATCTACATATGTGCCAGTCCATTAATAACTTCTAAACCTCTTGGATATCAATGAACAATTGATCCAAATATTTGACTGCCAGATCAATGCGGTCATTTAATTCCATTCTCATTAACAATATAATGTACCCAAGGGGTATCTTCTCTCATCTACAATTCAATATCCGTTGTTTTTTCCAAGTACGTTTACCGCTATTATTCATTGATATTGAATAAATCTGAATTCAAATAAACTAAAATCCCCAGGCATGAGCACATTCTAGAGATATTCTAAGACATTATTAATCAAGTATATTATTGTTGTTGTTCCTATCATTACGTAACAAACCTAGTAATTACGTGACTATCGTCCCTTAGAATATGATGCAGTATAGAAACTGGCTAATTATAAAGGTTCCATATATTATGGATTCAATTTCCAGCTGATAATTAATATGCTATTATCAGCTCAGAACAGTGCACTAGGTGATATAAGTGTATTTACTAAAGAGTCACTGACCACATCATACTCCGCTAACATCCTCTTTTTTTAACCATTATTGACTTACTCTTTGACACTAAATTTGATAAGAACAGTCAATGAACTAGAAATCACATCTCAATAATAATAATAATAATAATAATAACAATATCTTATAATATATAATATTTTGATATCTTCTTTTTTATATCGAATTTACACACACAGACACACACACACACACACACACACACACACACACACACAAACAC
>Ga0256913_10001157_pt1 | contig 13609 bp, 9 predicted proteins | sample Axial_MatmetaG_FD_185970 | JGI IMG/M metagenome (GOLD analysis project Ga0256913, IMG submission 185970) | Deep-sea worm associated microbial mat communities from Axial Seamount, Juan de Fuca Ridge, Pacific Ocean - Axial_Mat | ecosystem: Environmental > Aquatic > Marine > Oceanic > Microbial...
CATCTCTAACATCTCCAATCTGACCTTTGTCATCTGTTAAAATCTCCAACTCTAAAATATCATTTTCATCAATCCCATTAGATAATCTAGGTTCAATATCTATTAAAAAATTTACTGCAAAACTTGCATATAAAAGTAATTGACTTTGAATATCATTTTCAAAAGAAGTAAAATGTTTTTTTGCGGTTTGTAAAGCATCATTATCTATTACATTGACTTTTGTAATTTTTTGTAATTTTTCTTCAAACTCTTTTAAAATAGCATATTCAAATGCTTTGCCATTTTTAGTTTGTATTGCCACTATTTATCCTAATATCTTTTTTATATTGTATCGTATTTTTTCAACTTATCCTAACTATCTATTTAAGGAACATTATATATCTATTAGCCTTATACATCATTATTACAATAGATAAAATATCTGTCAATAATATAAAAATATGATAATTTGCCATTTTTATCTATCTTATGGCATCATTACAATAATTACTTATCTCCTTTTTACCCAAAATATGGCATTAAGAGGATACTTTATTACTTTTGATTTTTGGAGTTTAGAGATAAAACAGCAAAAGAGAAAGTTGTTAGATATAGCTAGAGAGAAGGTTAGATTGAAACACTATAGTTTATCTAGAGACCGCAAAAGAACCTCATTTTCTAAACTTTGGAGCTTGGACTTCACTCCAGGGGTCTTGTGAAGTGGGATATCATTTAGGGGACTAAAGTTCCTACTCCTACAAAGTGGTGATTCCTCTTTCTCAATCCTAGAAGAGATAAGAATAAGAGCAATTCAAATCACGCAATAGAGATCATATTTGATCTACTAGCATACTACATTGGGAGATAGATAGCTTTCGTATCTCTGCTTTGATTGTAGCTATGGTGGGTAGTGGAACACTAAGCTCATCTACACCCAAGCCTACAAGTGTAGGTACTATAGCAGGGTCAGATGCTATACCTCCACATATAGCTACTCGTTTGCCCTCTCTTTTGGCACCATCTATAGTCAGTTTGATAAGTTTGAGGATAGATGGATCCAAACTATTGAGTCTTGATGCCAATTGTGGATGCCCTCTATCTATAGCTAGAGTATATTGTGTCAAATCATTACTCCCTATAGAGAAGAAATCTACCTCCTTGGCAAACTCTTGAGCCAATATAGCTACAGATGGTACCTCTACCATGATACCTATCTCTATAGGCTCTACACCTAGCGATACTCTCTCACTCTCTACTATAGCTTTAATCTCCCTGATCTCATCTATCGTAGATATCATAGGAAACATCATCTTCACTACTCCATACTCTGAAGCTCTAAGTATAGCTCTCACTTGTACCTTAAATATATCCAATCTCATCATAGATACACGGATACCACGGATGCGTAAAAATGGGTTCTCTTCATGTGGTATAGAGATATATGGGAGAGGTTTATCTCCACCCACATCGAGAGTACGCACCACTAGCTCTCTACCATCTAGTGCCTCTACTATATCTCTATATATCTCAAACTGCTCATCTTCACTAGGTGCATCTGCACGATCAAAAAATAGAAACTCCGAACGCAACAACCCCACACCCTCACCACCAGACTCTACTACTCTTGTAGCATCATCAAGCGTAGTGATATTTGCAACTACTGATACTCTATATCCATCTCTTGTGATAGCCTGAAGAGAGGCATCTCTCAAATCTCTAGCTCTCATATCCTTCAGCCTATCTACCTCTATATTGACCTCTTCTATTTGAGCTATAGTTGGCTCTTTGATGATAGTACCATCTGTAGCATCTATGATGATCTTGCTACCATCTTCTATATCCATCAGCTCATCCCCTACAGCGACAATATATGGCACTCCCATAGATCTCGCCATGATAGCCACATGTGAAGTCGTCCCTCCTGTAGCAGAGACAACTCCACCAAGATGCTCTATATCCAACTTGGCAAATATGGATGGTGTGATCTCTCTAGCCAACACTATGGAGTTTGGTAGAAGAGCTATATCTATATCTTGATCACTACCCAAGAGCCTCATCACCCTCTCCCCTATATCTTGTATATCATATGACCTCTCTGATATCATCGGATTTGGGATACTCTTTAGCTCTTTGGCGATCTCTTGATATGCTCTACTCCACCCATACTCTGCACTTCTCCCATCTACTATATACTCTTTGGCTCTAGAGAGGATATCTTCACCATCTAGTAGCTCTATATGTGCCAAAAATATCTCCGCACTACCTCTATCACTACTCATAGATATGATCTCATTGAGTTGCTCTTTTGCACTATCTATAGCCTCTTTGAGCCGTATGATCTCCGATCTACTATCCGAAGCATACTTCTCAAACTCAAAGTCAATGGTAGATATATGAGTAGCTATACCTACAGATATACCACTAGATGCCGATACCCCCTTGAGTATATTGGTATCTTTGGCATCAAGAGAGGTATCTCTATCATATACTATCTCTACCTCCTCCTCTTTGATCTCTTTTTGTAGATGTGCAACTATGGTAGATAGTATATCCTCTGCTCTCTCTCCTGACACCTCTATCTCTATCTTGTCACCCTGTCGTATATCTAACTTGAGTATACTTATCACACTCTTTGCATCTGCTTGGTGACTCTCTTTGTGGAGTGAAATATCTGCTTGAAACTCCTTGCATAGTGATGCCAAAGTAGCAGATGGACGAGCGTGTAGACCCAAATGGCTTGAGATCACTACCTGCTCTGAAGCTATAGATGATGGAGACTCTAGCTCTATTGGTGTTGGGATATCATCTTTTAGCTCTACTACCATCAAGGTAGTCTCACCACAATCAGCATAGCCTTCACTCTTCTCTATAGACTCTACTATATCACCATTGATCAATATGATCTGAGTGAGTAGAGCCTTCGCATGTCTATCTACATACTCCATATCAAACTCTATGAGTCTATCTCCTATAGAGACCTCTTCTCCCTCTTGGATCAGTACCTTAAACCCCTTAGATTTGAGTTCTACCGTATCCAATCCTATATGTATCATCACCTCAAGACCAGAATTATCTCTGATGGTGATAGCATGGAGTGCCTTATGGATATATGTCACTACGCCATCTATGGGTGAAGTGAGTATATTGGATGATGGATCGATAGAGATACCATCCCCTACCATCTTCTGGGCAAACACCTCATCTGGCACCTCCTCTAGTGGGAATATAACTCCACTTAGTGGTGCTTTGATAGTGATCTTTTGCATTCTCTCTCCTTGGGTAGCTACTTATCTGTGCTATAGTGTGGGTTGATCTTCATCAATACCAGATCAGCCAATATATTGCCTAGTAGTGTCAAAAAAGCTCCTATCATCAATATCCCCATGATGACTGGGTAGTCACGACTCAAAGCACTCTGATAAAAGAGTAGCCCCATACCATCTATAGAGAATATCTGCTCAAGTATAATACTCCCACCCAACAATCCAGGCAGAGATAGCCCTAGTATAGTCACTACAAATGGTTTGAGGTTTGGATATATATATACTCTCTTGAGTATCTTATCATCGACCCCTCTAGCTTTGGCAAAAAATATATAATCACTCTTGAGTATATCTAGCGTCAAGGAGCGAATATATAGTAGCAGTGAACCAAATCCTACAAATACCATTACAAATATAGGTAGTATCAGGTGATATGCCATATCTACATAGTGCCACAATCCCTCTTTTGGCTCAAAACCCTCAACTCCACTGATAGGAAAAATCTCCAGCTTCAATGCAAAGACAAGTATAAGTATAAGTGCTAGATAGAAGGATGGGGTAGCATAGCTAAGTAGTGATATCTGCTTGATATACTCTCCATATTTTCCTCCTCTGAGTGCAGACTCTACCCCTAGCTTGATAGATATCCAAAAGACAAAGAGTAGTGCAACTATATTCATGCCTAGAGTGATACCTATGCGAGAGCCTATCTCTGTAAGTACCTCTTGCCCACTTGCAAAAGATAACCCAAAATCCAACTGCAGTAGTGCTTTGAGCCACAGTAGGTACTGGATATATAGAGGCTTGTCCAATCCATATACACTCTTTAAGTGTTCTATGGACTGGGGTGTTATATTTGGATTGAGTCCACCCGCTGCAAAAAAGCTATTTGGGGCTAAGTGTATCATAGTAAAGGATATAAGCGATATCAATAGAAGCATCAAGCCAATATATGACACCTTTCTAAGTATAAGTTTCAACATAGATATGATTATAGCAGATTTAGCTTGGCTATCAACTTTATATATAGTGCCAACTCTGCCATAGTTTTGCACCCTAGAGTGAAATATTGCTTATAGTTTGTGAGGGGTGTATGATCGGTATCAACCTATCCAAAATTGTGAGATAGGCTTATGAAAATAGTTTGAGTCTGACCAAGAGGTTGATCGATGGGTATTTGTAGATACCCACGATGCAATACTCTAGCTTATCTCTCCTAGCCTCTCTGTGTCTCTCCAGCATAACTGATGATACCATACTGAAGATTACATATATGCTCAAATCCTAGTGACTTCATAGCATGTTGTACTTGAAAACTTCTACTTCCTGTATGACAATAGACTATGATAGGCTCTCTCTTTTTGTCTGCTATATCTTCTACTTTAGCGTAGAATTGTGAAGTAGGTACAAGCTCATCTGTCCCCACTATATGACCCATCATAAACTCCATATGTTCACGAACATCCACTAGTGTGAATGATATCATACCAAGCTCTCTAGCCTCTATAAGTGCCTCAAGCTCATCACCATCTAACTGCTCTTGCTTCAGTAGAGTCTCTGCTTGATCTTGTGTCAAGCCCTTGGAGTGCTGGTGTACCACCTCCTCTATATCATCTTTTATCTTCTGAGACTCTGCATACTCTGGAGTGCAGAATATACCACAGTGACATAAGCCATCTTCTGGTATCTCCTTCTCTAGTGCTGGTGTACAAGGACAGATACGATTGTCTGCTGCTTTTCTCTCCTCTTGTGTATTGCCTATCACCATAAAACATGGACAAAATCTCTTGCCATACATCAAACGATTTCTAGCCAATCCCATAATGACACCTTCATTGACATCCTCATTTGGGTTTTGAACGAAACCAAATTGATTGTTTACCTTCTCTACAAATCTCTGTGTCTTCTCTATCTCAGCTTGAAACTCTGGTGAATTCATATCTATCTGTTGCATTATGTTTGCTCCTTTGTGCTATTTTTTTCGTCACTATATAATGATTTTGTAAAATTGTCAAACTCTATGATATCTCTATGCCAAACAGGAGTTTAACATCTGGATCATCATAGTTCTTGAAAAATATGAAAATTTTTCAAATAATCCACTATGATATTTATCTTTATGGTATATCATCAAAAAGTCACGAGTACACTCAAAATTGTGCAGTTTGACTTGGTGTAGTCGTCCATCCCTTATCTCATCTTGTACAGATATCTTGGATATACAGGTTAGGCAGCTATGATTTGCCAATACACTCTTGATGGATTCTGTATGACCCAATTCCAAAAATATATTGAGTGATCCTACCCTCTCTTTGATATAGTCTAAAAATACTTCTCTTGTACCACTACCCTCTTCTCTCAAAACCCACCGTTTTTTGGATAGAGAGTCTATATGATAAGTTTGATCTAGTGATCTATCTGCTGTCACTACTATCAACTCATCCACACCTATCCTCTCTGATATGATCTCATGATCAGATATCGCACCCTCGACAAAACCTATATCTATACTACCATCTTTGATGAGATCAGCTATCTCTCTGCTATTGCCCTCTTTTAGGGATATCTTGACATCTGTATAGTTGTTCATATACTTACATATGATAGATGGCATAAGATAATCTACTATAGTAGTACTAGCACCTACGCGTATAGCCCCTTTGTTGAGAGAGTTTTTAAACTCATACTCTATATCTGATAACTTTTTAAATAGTGGTGAGATCTCTTTATAAAATGCCCTCCCTATCTCATTGAGCACCAATCTCTTGTTTATCCTATCAAATACAGGTCTACCCAATATATTCTCTAACTCTTTAATGGACATTGATACTGCTGATTGACTCAAATTCATATCTTTGGCAACATTTGTCAAGTGGCTAGACTTGACAACATTTAAAAATATCTCCATTTGACGCAGTGTTAACTTCATGCTAAACTCTTTCATTGCTATTGATAATTTTTGTATTATATCAGAATTATAGTATAACTATCTAATTAATATCAAAAATATTGAATGAGTCTCTTGGCTTTTTGGTCAAAAAAACAGAGACTTGATTGAGACTTCACTCCTTCACTCTCCCCTCATACCACTTCCTCATCCATCTATCTAGTGGGTAGATGATACGGTATATGACAGGTACTACTAGCAGGGTGAGCAACATAGACGAGAGTAGTCCTCCTATGATAGATATAGCCATAGGGGATTTGGTCTCACTACCTAATCCTGTACTTATAGCTAGAGGTAGCATAGCAAACACCATTGCTATAGTGGTCATAAGTATAGGACGGAGTCTCTTCTCCCCTGCCTCTAGTAGAGCCTCATCGGCACTCTTGCCACTATCTACTGCATGGTTGGCGAAGTCTACCAAGAGTACGGCATTTTTGCCCACCATACCCATAAGGAGCATGAAGCCTATCATGACAAAGAGGCTAAAGTGCTGACCACTAAGATATAGTGCCACTATCACACCTATGATACTAAGAGGTAGAGCCATCATGATGATGATAGGTTGTACTAGAGATTCATACAGTATAGCAAGTATGATAAACATCAATATCACCGATAGAGCTATAGCTGCACCAAATGCCTTGCCAGTCTTCTCCATCTCCTCTGCAAATCCTGTAAATCTATAACTCACACTAGGTGGCAATAGCTTATCTATACCCTCTCTAGTGTAGTTGACTGCACCACCTAGATCCAACCCAAATAGATCAGCAAAGAGTGTAACTTGTCGCTGTCTATCGAAGTGGTTGATAGATGCCATTGAGCTTGTCACTTCAGTAGAGATGAGACCATCAAGATATACTAGCTCACCTTTGGCTGTACGAATCTGTAGCCTTTTGATATCATTTAGTAGGCGACGATACTCATCTGGAAGTCTCAGGGTGATGTTGTACTGTTTGCCCGACTCCTCATAGTGTGATATCTCCAAGTCGCTTGAGAATGCTACATTGAGAGTAGATGCTATCTGCTGTGCAGTGATACCCAAGCGGTTGGCACTCTCTCTAAGTATGGTAATTCTAAGTTCTGGTTTGCCCTCATCTAAGTTGGTATCTATATCTACTATACCCTCTTTTTTAGATAGATACTCTATGAGATTTTTCTTAGCGATAGAGAGATCCTCAAATGAGTCAGATTTGAGCACTATCTGATATGGTACACTCACCCCTGCACCCTTGATATTGGGGATAGCAGCTACAGTGATAAAGAGTCTCTTTTGGTATGGTTTTAACTCTTCTCTAAAGCTCTGTATGATCTCCTCTTGGTTGAGTGATCTTTGGGATTTTTTATTGAGTTTGACATATATGACTGCTTTGTGTATCTCTTTGGATGTGTTGTATCCTATACCTAGTGTAGTATAGATGACATTTGGATTTTTGTGTACTATCTGCTCTATCTCTTCGGACTCTATACGCATCTGCTCTAGTGATATACCAGCAGGTGCTTTGATCTTGATCTCGAACTCACCCTTATCCTCTTTGGGGATAAAGTCCATACCTATCTGAGGAGCTAGAGTCAGTGAAAAGACAAATAGACTTATCACAAACAAGAGGGTGATATATTTAAATCTCAACACCACTTTGAGTATCACATCATATATCTTCTCTATGAGACGAAAGATAGGCTCTGTTATATTGTAGAGTCGGCTCTCATCTTTGTGTAGTACTCTAGCACTCAGACTTGGTATGAAACTTAGAGCGATAGTATATGATATGATGACTGCAAACCCTACCGTCATAGCAAATGAGTTGAAAAACTTACCTACTATACCACTCATGAAAGATACAGGGATAAATACTGCCAAAAGCATAGCCGATATAGCAAGTATAGTAAATGCCATCTCTTTGGTACCCTCTACGGCTGCTTCAAACTTGCCCATACCCTCTTCCATCTTCTTGTAGATATTCTCTATGACTACTATAGCATCATCTATGATGATACCTATAGCTAGTGTGAGTCCTATCATAGTCATCTTGTTGAGATCGTAACCCATATAATCCATCAGAGCAAATGTACCCATGATAGATGCAGGTATAGAGATAGCTGATACTAGAGTGATAGTGATATTTCGTAGAAATACAAATATAATAAGTGCAGCCAAAAATGCTCCATATACTAGATCGAACTCTACATCATCAAGAGAGTGTATGATGAACTCTGATGTATCACTAAGTATCTCAACACCATATCTATCACTTGCCATCTTTTTGAGATTTGGTACTTCATCTTTGACCCTTTTGATGATATCTATGGTGTTTGTGCCTGATATCTTTTGAACCTCTAGCATCACTCCTGGTCTACCATTGTATGAGGCGAAGCTCTTGGGGTCACTTAGGGTATCTTCTACTTTGGCTATATCACGGAGCCTTATATCATCTTTGATAGTGATATTTTTCAACTCCTCTATACTCTTGGCATCGCCCTCTATCTTGATGACCAACTCTTTTTTATTGGAGATGAGTTTACCACCACCTATCTTGACATTCTCTATGGATACTATACGGTTGAGTTCACCTATGGAGATACCATATTTGTTGAGTAGGTATGGGTCTGGTAGTATCTTGATCTCTCTATCTCTATAGCCTATGATATTGATAGCACCTACACCATTGATCCTCTGTATCTTTGGCTTGACCTTCTCATCTGCAAATATCATAAGCTCTGATAGAGATGACTTCTTGGCAGTCAAAAATAGATTGATGATAGGAGCTCCACCGATATCTAGTTTGCTTACTCTTGGGTTCTTGGCATCCTTGGGTAGTATAACGGCTGATACTTTATCTCTCACATCATTAGTAGCCTCATCTATATCTCTCTCCAAAAAGAACTGTACCATGATGACTGATACACCCTCACTACTAGTAGATATGATCTTATCTACACCACCTATACGAGATATAGCCTCCTCTATCTTATCTGTCACTTGTGACTCTATAGTCTGAGCCTCTGCACCAGGGTATATAGTCTGTACAGTCACCATAGGGAAGTCTATATTTGGGAATAGAGCCGATGGCATATTTTTGAATGATATCCACCCAAATATCATCAGAGTGATGATATACATAAGTGTAGTTATGGGTCTGTTGATAGCTACTTTATACATATCTATCTCTTGCTATCATCTATGATGATATACCCATCACCAAAAAGCCCAGGGACAAACCCTCTAGCCAACACCTCTGCTCTTATCTTGCGATTGTTACTATTGGCATATGGATATATCTTGGTGATCCTACCCTCATATCTACTCTCATCTCCATCAACTCTATAGACAAACTTTTGACCTAGTTTTATTTGCTTCCAATACTTTTGATCAAACTCAAGTATGAGCTTTACTCTATCTATGGAGTGTACCTTGAGTACTGTACGGATCATAGCACCACTCACTGCGTCACCTACCTCTATCTGCTTATCATAAACTACTCCATCAAATGGTGCATAGAGTATACTCTTTTCTAGTAGTGACTGCTTATATGCCAATGTAGCCTCTTTGATAGATATCACACTCTTGGCACTCTCATATGCCTCTATCACTTGGTCATGTTGCTTTTCGGATATGAGCTTCTTTACTTTCGTCTCTCTATCATATGCTCTTTTGGCAAATTTGAGTATGATTTTGCTATTTTCAAGATCAGCTTTTGCTATATTGAGAGCACTTGCAAGGTCACTATTGTCAAGTTGTGCTAACTTCTGCCCTTTTGTTATAGTATCAGAGATATCTACATCTACACTCTGTACTATACCTGTAGAGGTGAATGCCAAATTGGCACTCTTTTGAGCCTCTATAGTAAATGTAGTATATATCTCTTTGGCGTTTGTTAGTGATATGATGATAGTAGAGATGGCTAGAAGTTTGATAATCTTATCCATGATAGAATCCTTTGACTGACTGTCGGTCAATGAATTATATCATGAAGTTCTTTAACCTCAATTAGTTATCGATACTGCAATAATAGCATAGATCTCATCTCAGATTTGGGCTAGGAGAGTCTTGTGGTATTGTGTCACAAGACTCTTTTGTGAAGCCTCATCTACTACTTCTCATCCTCACCATCTGTAGATGCTGTCTGTGGTTTCATAGCAGGAAATAGTAGCACATCACGGATAGAGTGTTTGTCGGTAAGCATCATTACAAGTCTATCTATACCTATACCCTCCCCTGCTGTTGGTGTCATACCATAGCTAAGTGCCTTGACATAGTCGCTATCCATGTGCATAGCCTCATCATCACCTGTAGCATCTTTAGCTTCTACTTGTCTCTTAAATCTCTCATATTGATCCAATGGATCATTGAGCTCACTAAATCCATTGGCTATCTCTTTACCTGCTATAAATAGCTCAAATCTCTCTGCTATATCAGGATTGCTATCTGATCTTCTTGCAAGAGGAGAGATATCTACAGGAAAATCTATGATGAATGTAGGGTTGATAAGCTTTGGCTCTACAAACTCATCAAATAGTTCTGCTTGTAGGTAGCCTAGTGTGAGATTGGCATCTGCGTTGATGTTGTGCTTTGCCAAATACTCCAAGATTTTTGCTTTGTCTGTAACGATATCATCAGGAACCCCACCTATAGTAGTAAGAGACTCTATATATGGTAGTTTGGCAAATGGTGTAGAGAAGTCTATCTCATGCTCACCATAGGTGAGAGTAGTAGGCAACTCTAGCTTCTCAAATAGATCAGCAAAAAGATCCTCTGTGATCTCCATGAGATCTATATAAGTATGGTATGCCCAATAGAACTCTATCATAGTAAACTCAGGGTTGTGAGTATGATCCATACCTTCATTTCTAAAGTTACGGTTGATCTCAAATACCGCCTCCATACCACCTACTACCAATCTCTTGAGATATAGCTCTGGAGCTACACGCAGATATCTATCTACTCCCAAGGCGTTGTGGTGAGTGGTAAATGGCTTGGCATTTGCACCACCAGGTATAGGGTGCATCATAGGGGTCTCCACCTCCAAAAATGCCCTATCTTCAAAAAATCGTCTAATGAGGGAGACTATACGACTACGCATAACAAAGGTCTCTTTGACCTCTGGATTGACTATCATGTCCAGATATCTCTGACGATATCTCAACTCATGATCTTGTAGTCCATGAAACTTCTCAGGCAGAGGTGATATAGCTTTAGTAACTATCTCAAACCTCTTACAATGAAGAGTTAGCTCACCTGTCTGTGTCACAAATGGATACCCTTGTGCTACTACAATATCTCCCACCTCTATGAGTTTCTTGATCTTGTTATAGTACCCCTCTGGTAGCTCATCTCTATTGTAGTATAGCTGTACCAACCCTTCACTATCTTCTAATTTTGCGAATGCCGCTTTACCCATGATACGGATAAATTTGAGTCTGCCTGTAAGTGTATAACTTCTACTCTCATCCTTTTTTTCATCTGCATCTATATCTTTTAGATAACTGCACTCATCCAAAAATTGTTGAGATGGTGTACCTTTTGATATCTGATTTGGGTATGGGTTGATACCCTCTTCTCTCAATCTCTGCGTTTTTTTTATTCTCTCTTGTATATATTGGTTGTCGAACAACAATGTATCTCCTCTATTTTTATTATTGTGATATCGTTTTTGCTTCTATTGGCAATCTTTGCATATGCCTATGATATTCATAGTATGACCTGTCATCTTGAAATCAAACTTTTTTGAAATCGCCTCTTGCCTCTTCTCTATGATCTCATCTTGGAACTCTATAAGTCTACCACACTCTATACATATGAGATGATCATGATGATCTTTGATCCCTAGCTCATACTTCTTCCCTTTGCTTCCAAAGGATATAGAGTTCACCATATTTGACTCCTCTAGTAGTGTAAGAGTACGATATATAGTAGCTATACCTATAGTGATATCGGGATAGTTGCTCTTTATGAGATTGTATATATTTTCTGGAGTGAAATGTCCACTATTGTCATAGAGTATTTTTAGTACCAATTCACGCTGTTTTGTAAATTTCAAACCATTCTCCTTGATGAGCTGTCTAAACTCTTCAAGGAGTGTGAGATAATCTTTCATAACTATAACTACCTTACTAATTTGTAGTGAGATTAGTATCTGTTGTTATATCTAAAGATGATGGTAATGGTGATGAAGATATTCTCTCAGAACTATTGGTATCTATATCTACTGTTGGCTTAATAAATATATCAGGCTCTATATTGATCAGAAAAGAACCAGATTTTTTGAGATAAGGGTATAGCTGACTATCATCTACATAGTGCTGTAGATTGTCTCGTACAAGTGTGACATTGGATAGAGATGTTACGATAAGGGCAAAGATAAGAAAGTATTTTCCGCCTCCAAATACAAATCCAAATAGACGATCAAAAAAACCAAATCCACTCACCTTGGTAAGCCTCATAAATATAGAGCCAACTATCACAGATATCGCCCACACAGATGCCAAAACAGTGATAAATCCAAACAGTTTCATAGCTGCAGGATTGTTAAGATGAAATAGCTGTTGATCTATAATATTACCAACCTGATCTGCTGTTCTTGATGCTATATATACACCACCTATGAGACCCACGAGACCAAAAAACTCTTTTATGAAGCCATTCATAAGTCCTTTTATTCCCAATATTATTATTATAGAACCTATAATCATATCAAATTTATTGAGATCTACCATACTAATATCCATAATCCACCACCTCTCTTTTAAACTTTTGCTATTATATCCAATTTCTCTTTATGAGACTATCTACTTTAGATAGCCTTAAATCCAAATCATGCAGTAGAATTATGAAAATAGCATCAACTGCTTCTACTAGTTTTATGATCTCTAATGCATACTTCGAGTTAAACTCTATAGTGCTCTTTGCACCTCATCTGGTTTATTTGCAAACTGTAGTGCTACCTCTTTGGTGACCTTACCCTCTTTGTAGAAGTTGAGTATAGATTGTGTCTGAGTCTGCATACCTGAAGTACCTTGACCGATCTGCATCTGTGAATATATCTGGTGTACTTTGTCTTCACGAATGAGATTTGATATAGCGTGGTTTGTAGTCAAGATCTCAGATGCTGCGACACGACCACCACCTAGTTTTGGTAGTAGCATTTGTGCTATTACTGCTACTAGAGATGTAGCGATCATAGCACGGATTTGTGGCTGTTCATCACCTGAAAAGGCATCTATAATACGATTGATAGTACCTGGTGCTGATGAGGTGTGGAGTGTACCGAAGACTAAGTGACCTGTCTCAGCAGCAGTCAGACCAGCCTCTATAGTTACCTTATCTCTCATCTCCCCGATCAGTATGACATCTGGATCTTGACGCAATGCGTACTTCATAGCTGATGCGAAGCTCTTTGTGTCTGGACCGACATTTCTATGTGAA
>Ga0256913_10001158_pt1 | contig 13604 bp, 9 predicted proteins | sample Axial_MatmetaG_FD_185970 | JGI IMG/M metagenome (GOLD analysis project Ga0256913, IMG submission 185970) | Deep-sea worm associated microbial mat communities from Axial Seamount, Juan de Fuca Ridge, Pacific Ocean - Axial_Mat | ecosystem: Environmental > Aquatic > Marine > Oceanic > Microbial...
ATTTTGAAAATCTTTATCTTCTTCTTTAAACCCTGCTAATTCTGCTTTTAATTTTGCATTTTCTAAACTTAATGCATTATTTTTCAATTCAAATGTTCTTGATTCAGTATTCATGGTTGCAATTTTATTTTCTGCAGCATTCACTTCATCAGATAATTTTGATCTTTGATTGAATAATTCTTTAAATTGTTCATAAAATTCTTTTTCTTGTTCTTCTTTTTCTGCTAAAGATTTTTCTTGTTTTCCTACTTTTTCTTTTATATCCAGTTGTTCTTTAATGAATGCACTTTCTTCTTTTTCGTGCTGTTTAATAATGTCAAGTATTCTTCGTCCCTCAGGTCCAATTACCGAATCCATTTGACCAATTATTGTTTGAAGTTCTCCTTTGAAATTTACTATTTCGGATCTTAATTCTAGTTTTTTTTCTTCAAAAGTTTTTAACTCAGCAAGTTTTGATGGATTTCTTAAATCCATAACTTTATCTCTCAATTCTTGTCGTTTTATTTTTAACTGAGCAAACTCTTTATTTTTTTCACTTATAATATCTTGAATTTCATCAATCCTATCATCAAGTTCTGATGATTTTGTAGTTAACCTTTTTTTCTCATCACCATCTAAAGATGAATCTCCACTTTCTAAATGAAGTGATTTTTCAGTCTTGATTATATCTCCTTCTAATTCTGCTTTAAGAACTCTTAATCGAGAAATTAATTGATCATTTTCACTCGCCTTATGCTCAAGAGTTGAAATTATCCCTTGAGCATCTGCTAAATCTGCATTTAATGATTCTAATTGTTTATTCACTTCTTCTTGACCAAATAATCCTCCTTGTTGTTTTTGTGCTCGGAAACCACCCTGCATAGCCCCGCTCATTTCAGCAATATCTCCAGTCAGAGTAGCCATTCGCACTTTTCCAATACCAACTCGTCTTGCGGTTTCTATTGAATCAACAATTAATGTACTTCCAAAAACATATTCAAATACTTGTTTATATTCTGGACTAAAAGAAACCAAATCAATTGCCAGTCCTTTTATTCCTGGACCTTTAATTTCTCTTGCTGAATCATTTATTCTTGGTGCTCTAATTTTATTTAATGGTAAAAAAGTTGCCACACCCAATCTTTTTTCTTTTAGAAATCTTATGCATTTTGCAGCCACCTTATCATCATCAACTACAACGCTTTTTATTTTATTTCCCGCAGCTAATTCCAATGCTAAAGATACATCACCAGGAACATTTGCCAATTCTGCAACAGTTCCATGAATTCCAGGTTCTGTTTTTTTAAGCTCAAGTATTGCTTTTAATGCAGTTCCTCCAGCAATTCTTTCCAATACTGCCGACTTTCGTGCTTCTAATTTTGCCACTTGTTCTTGCAAACTAATGCTTTTACTTCTTGCAGTTGCTAGTTGGCTAGCATATTCTGAGGATAAAGCTAATATTTTGTTTAATTCTAAAGTTGTATTTCTGAATTCTTTTTTCTTATTTTGCAATTGTTCTAATTCTTTTTTATGTTCTTCTTTCACATTTGCAAGTTTTGATAATTTCTCATCTATGCCCTGAAGTTGAATATCTACTCTATCTTTTTCTCTTAATACATTTTGTTGTTCTACTCTTAAAGCATTCATATCTTCTTGTAATTTTTCTAATTGATTATCCATCTCATCTATCTGAGAATCAGCGTCACTTTCTATTTCTAAATTATTCTTCTTTTTAAAATCAAGAATTTTTTGTTCCACTCCAGAAAGATCACCTTCACGAATACTTATTCTTTTTTCTAATTCTTGTTTTCGAGATTCTAAATTTCCTGTTTTTTCATTAAGTTCATCATAATCTTTTTTTAGTTCCGTTTGACGACCTTTTACTTTTTCAATTTCAGTATCAATTGTTTGTAATCGTTGATTCGCCAGTGCAACATCAACTTTTAAGGATTCCACTTCTTTGTGAATTTTTACCTGATCTTTTTCTCCTTTTTCTTCGACTTCTTTGTTAATTAATTCTATTTCTTTTTTCTTCTCTGCTATTAATTTTCTTAGTGAATCAATTTCTTCTTCAATTTTTGTTATCTTATCGTTGTGTTTTTGAATTTGTTCTGAAATATTTTCTGTTTTTGTTTCTCTTATTTTTATTTCGTGAACAATTAAGGTTTTTTTATTTCGATTTCTTTTTTCTTCTAGGTTTCTAAATTTTTGAGCTTTATCTCGATCTTTTTTTAGCTCTTTCAGATAAGACTCTCTTTCTGCCAGAATTATTCCTGCTTCATTTATTTTTTCTTCCACTCGATTTAATTCTCGAAGAGCTTTTTGTTTTTTATCTTCATAAACATTTATTCCTGCAATCTCTTCAATTATTTGCCGTCTTTCATTTGGAGACATTTCAATTAATCTAACAATATCGCCTTGTAGAATTATATTATAACCATCTGGATTTATGTGCGCTCCACCCAACAAATCAATTATTTGTGTTCGTGTGCTGGTCTTATCGTTTATTTTGTAAACACCTTGACCACTTTGTTTTATTTGTCGTGTTATTTTAATTTCTTTCTCATCTATTTGGGGAAATACATTATTAGAATTATCAAACCAAATGGAAACTTCTCCTTCTTTTGCAGGTTTTTTTGTTTTTCCACCATTATATATTAAATTGCTTGATTTTTCAACCCTTAAACCTTTAGCTCCTGCTTTTCCTAATACAAAACATAAACTATCAAGAACGTTTGATTTTCCACTTCCATTTGGGCCTAAAATACAATTAAAATTATCTCCAAAATCTATATCTGTTTTTGTTGCAAAGGATTTGAATCCTTTCATTTCCATCTTAAGAATTTTAGTCAATTAATATACACCCTTTGAAGGCCTTGTTTTAACAAGCTTTCGCAGTAAAAACATCCTAACCACATAGAAAAACAGTCAATGTTGCTTTATAAAGATTTCGCCACAATAACTTTATTCTTAAAGTTTTCAGTCCGTCAATTAACTATTAAAGAAAATCTTGCTTTAATTCCTTCTGAACATTCTTAAAATGCAACTTTACAAACTGTTTAAAAGATAATTTTCGCTCATTTAACTCCTCTAAAGCATTAATTACATGCGTTGACCCTTTTGGTATTCTAAAACCTGCATTAATGCTTAATCTTTCAAATTGCTTTAACCCAACATGCCTAGCCACTATACTCGCCGCAGCAACTGCCAAAGAATAGGATTCTGCTTTTTGAATCATAAAATCACCACAATTACAACCAGGATATTGATCCACAATATGAACTGCAGAGGGATGTTTTTTCTTTAATTTTTGTCCGGACCGCGAATGCAAATCATTCAACAGCTGAGTTATCGATTTTGTCAAGATTATCTCATTATATTCTTCAGGCTTCAACTCAATTATTACAAACCTATCAAAATATTCATTTAATAAGATTTCAGCAATTCCAAGAATTTTATCATCACTTAATTTCTTCGAGTCCACCACGCCCAATCGTTTCAATATTGAGTATTCTTCTTTCTTGAAATATGCAGCAACAACAACCAACCCTCCAAATGTATCTCCCTTAAGCGTTTCATCGCTTCCAATATATTCATTAGATTCTGGAAACAACACTTGAGATGGTTGATTTTTTTCTTTTTTAAATTGAAGATTTAAAGTCTGATTTTCTTTTTTAAATTGTTCAAGTGCAGCATCGCTTCCTTGTACAACTAATTTTCCTGAAGAATAAAGTATTGCAGTTATTAATTTTGATTTGAATCGTGCAATCTCATATTGTGTTTTAGCAGGAAATCTTTCATAATGAAAATTATTAAAATAATTTTCTTCAACATTCAGATAAACAAGAGTCATTTTTATGCCAATCCGACTAATCTTAACAAATCAACAAACCACAATTTAATATAACCGATATATGGTATTTTTGCAACTCCTCTTCCTAAGACTTGAGCCTCTAAAATTTGTTTTTCATTAAAATTAAATGTAGTTATTTGATAACCATTATGATCGCCTTTTGTAGAATAAATTTTTCCACTACTTGTTTGAGAAATCTTAACAATACGATGAATTATAGGATATGGTCTTGATTTTGTTGAATCTAAATTAGATAAAAATACCAAAATATCACCAACTTCTAATTTTTCAGGATCCGCTCTTCCTAAAACAATCACATCTCCTTTTTCAAAACCATTTTTTAATTTAAAACTTTCAAATTCAGTTTTTGAAATATGTATATCTTCGTACCAAGGACCGCAAGTTTTCCAGTAAGTATCAAAATCTAATTTTCCTTTTTTATGATATTTAGTAGCGCAAATTTCATAACTTGAATCATCATACTTAACACAATCACCAGTAAATAATGATCTTTGCTCGCACAAATCAGTAGGAGTATGTGACATGCTTTCTGAAATTACTGCAACGATTGGTAACTGAGTTCCCAAAACCAAAGCCAATAATGGATAAACAATAAACTTAATCAACACAAACGCCACAACTATATTTGCCAACCAGCTTAGTGCAGAATCATCTTCCCAAATAAATTTCCAAACTTTTTTCCAGTTAGACTTAAATGACGAGTTAGAAGATGATTTAGATAAAGACTTTTTGTGTTTGCTCATTAATCAAACTGAATTTTCTAACGTTTAAAAACTTTCCGTAGACATAAGCATCTATATTTGAAATCTATTTAAGAAAAAAACAAAAATAAAGATTTTTGTAGAAAAGTATTTCTAAACAATCAACACCAACTCATTTATAAATAACTACTTGTTTTAGACAATTATGGTTAAACGTTTTTGTCCTAAATGTGGAGTTTCTATTGAATCAGGTACTTTTTGTAGTAAATGTTCTAAAGAAGCTGTTAAAATAGATGTTCCTCTGATTCAGGTTTCCGAGTTTAATAGAACATTCCACAAGGGACTATGGCACCCATATCAAGATCTTGAAGATTTAATAATCAAACGAATTAGGGAATCAGCTGGCAAAAACTATGAAATTGAAATAGAACCTTTTGAATTTGATATTCAACCAAAAAGTAAGATTTCACTTAAAGCTCATGTTAAAGTTGATGAAAATGAAGAACTAACTGTTCCAATAACTCTTTCGTACAGGCAATGTGATTTTGGTCAAAAACAAAAAACTCAATATTTTGAAGGCATTTTACAACTTCAGAACTTCACAGATAAAGTTATTGATTTTTTAGACAAACAAATGGAATTAATGGCTCCTAAAGGTGTTTTTATTACTAAAACTGTTGAAACTAAAAAAGGTGTTGATCTTTACTTTACTAAAAAAAATCCTATGAGAATCATTGCCCAAAAAATTGTTGCTAAATTTGGTGGAAAACTAGATGAGAACGCCCAATTATTCAGTCACAATCATTTAACATCTAAAGACTTATTCAGATTAAATATCCATCTGGAACTCCCTATTTTTGGAATTGGCGATGTTATTGAATTTGATTTGAAAAGGATTAGAGGAGAAGATTTAAGACATGTTGTTCAAGTTAATAGAATGGGAAAAATAATTCACGGAACTGAACTATTAACGGGTAAAGATATTGCTTTTGAACTGAAACTAACTAAAGAAATTGTCAAAGTACCAATTCTGAAAACAAGTGTAATTGCAACATATCCAAATACTCAAATTCTCCATCCTGAGACCTATCAATCAGAAATACCTGCCAATTCTAAAATATATACAAAACCAATTAAAACAGATGATGAAATTAGGGTTGTTAATGTTAAAGAAGGAATTTTACTAATTTATGACAATTGAAGGACTAATTTTAGAAAGATTTAAATACTCTCCTTTATCTATTAAATTTGCAATTTAGGGTTTATTACGATGGTTGATGATGAAAAAAAATTCTCAAAACAGCTTATAAATAAGACAGTAGTATCCAAAACTGGTAAACGGTTTGGAGAAGTTGGCGACATTATATTCGAAACGTCTTCTGGCGAACTAATTCACATTGTTCTTAGAGAGCCTACAGTTTATACTAAAAAACTAGAGCTTGAAAAGACAAAAGATGGTGATTGTTTAATCCCATTTAGTGCAGTTATCGCTATTGGTGACTTCTTAGTTGTTGCTGAAGAAGATATTATTTAAAATAATTTTTTTTTAATTTCTATTCATAGTTATACGCGAGTTTATTGTTGAATTAATTCTCTTTCATATTAAAAGTAAGATAGTCAGTCTAATAGACGTTTTAATACCATAATAATTATAAACAACCTTCTCTTTGTTATAAATATGACATCAACTATCTGGACTGAAAAATATCGTCCTAAAACATTCTCAGAAGTTAAAGGACAAAGTCACGTTGTTTCTAAAGTTGAAGCATTCGTTAAAGAGGGCAATATGCCTCATGTTCTTTTTGCCGGACCAGCAGGAATTGGTAAAACAACTTTATCACTAGTTATCGCTAAACAATTTTTTGGAGATTCCTGGGAAAGTAATTTTTTAGAACTTAATGCCAGTGATGAACGGGGTATTGATGTTGTTCGTGTTAAAGTTAAAGATTTTGCTAGGACTAAAGCTCTTGGAGATGTACCATTCAAAATAATTTATCTTGATGAATGCGATGCATTGACTAAAGAAGCTCAGCAAGCTCTTCGTCGAACCATGGAAAACTATACTTCAACATGTAGATTTATTTTATCGTGTAATTATTCATCTAAAATAATTGATCCAATTCAATCACGGTGTGCTGTTTTCAAATTTAAACCACTTGGTAAAGAAGATATTTTTGAAGTTATTGAAACTGTTTCCAAAGAAGAAGGATTGACAATTTCTAATTCAGTTAAAGAAACAATTTTTGAAGCTAGTAATGGTGATGTTCGTCGTGTTCAAAATATTCTTCAAAGCGCAGCCACCTTTAATAAAGAAATTAAAGAAGAGGATGTTTTATCAATAGCATCTCTTGCACGTCCTAAAGAATTAGATCAAGTGTTTATCCACTGTATTCAAAATGATTTTTTATCTGCAAGAAAAAAACTTCTCGACATAATGCTTCAATATGGTCTTAGCGGTATTGATATAATTGTTCAACTTCAAAAAGAAGTTTGGAAAATTGAAGGTTTAACCAATAATCAAAAACTTTCATTTGTTAAAGATTGTGGTGAAGTAGAATTTCACTTGATTGAAGGCAGTGATGAGTTTATTCAATTAGAAGCATTATTAGCTAAACTAATTTTGAATACTCCTAAATAATTTTTAGTTTAGAAACTATTCAAAAAATAAATGGTAATTTTTAACTAATAGTTTTTAATGAAAATCTAATTTAAAATTAAAACAAAGTTAACCATATTTTTATAACTAAAACAAATTCTAGAAAAATTAAAAGAAAAGAAAAAGAGGAAAAACAAAAAACATTAGTTTCCCAATGCTAATTAGTTAAATATACAATATTTAACTTACAACACCCATGTCAGTTATTACAATATTATTCTGCAATATTTCACCATATCGATAACGCATTTCAATACCTAATAAATCTTGATAATAAGTGTTTTTACTTGCTGTACTTTCAACATTACAAGTCAAAGTTCTTGAAGAACCATCATATAATGTAACTTCTCCAGTTGCTTCATGACCTGTTGAATCAAGTCCTGCACATTCAAGAGTTGCTTGCGATTGATCAGGTAAATAAACTCTTAATTGAACTTTATTTTGATCAGTATTTTGAATGCTGTAATCGCAACCATTTTCACTTCCAGCTTTGAAAATGTCTCCAGTTCCGACATGGCCTATTTTTATTATTAAAGTTACTTTGCTACCTCCTTGAGGAAGTTCATTAACTTCTATTACCTGAACTGGACCTGCAGAATTATGAGGTTCTTTTTGCTCATTTACTTTACAGATTTCCTGTTGTTTGGTATTTACTAAAGCGCCAGTAACATCTCCAACCATACAAATTTGAGTTGTTGATTTTGTTTCATAATCATAACAAAGATTTAAGTTATATGTTATTGGAGTATCACCCATAGCATCAGCTTTATAAGATAATCCTTCGAATGTTAAAACTGTTGATTGTCCTGGTTGAATATTTCCACCTATAATTTTTCTTGCTCCTGGCAAAGGTGCATCTAATCTTTGAACTAAATCATTTTCAGTTATTCCAAATTGTGATGCTGAAATTCCTGTTAGTTCTACAAATAATTCATCTCCATTATCTGTATTTATGTCATATTCACCAACATTAGTCAATCTTGCTTGAATAGCAAAAGGTGAATTTCCATTATCAAGTATTGCTCCAACCTGTGTTGGTGGCATTCCTGGAACCGATTCCATTTTTATTGCTTGAGTTCCGCCAATAAAAGGTTGAAACATCGGACCATTAGTCTGTTGCTCTCCACACGCAGTCAATGTAAATGCCATTGCAATGAGTGCGATTAATATTATTTTTTTCATTTTGTTTTTCCTCCTATAAATAAACTAAAAGTTTAATTTGCTTTTTTTACAATCATTGTTCTCTTCATAGTTTCAGCATAACCATAAGCGATTTCTACAATTAGAGGTGTTTGGAAAGCACTTCCAATTCTTTGAAAATTATAATGATAAGAACATCTAACTTCAGCATGACCATTAACTAATTTTACTCCTTTCCAACGGTCAGGTGTACAAATAAGATGTTGATTTCCAATACGCGCATCAGTTACATATACCTTATCAAAAACTCTTGATATTGACGGCTTAATCGGATAATAAGGTCCGCATTGTTCTATATGAGTTGGATCCAATACTGTTCCTCCACCAACATTGTCAATATTAATAACAAATGTTGTTCCTGAATCCGAATAATCAGATTGTTCAATTGAACTTATCCTTATTGGCGCTCCAGTTCCTTTATTATATGTAATTCGTCTTGGATGACATACTTTTCGTTCTACGCTATATGGATCTGGATCAATACAGACTTGAGGTGCAGCATAAGTTGCATACAAATAACAATTAGTAATCATTATTGGAACTTCTGCTCGATCTAAGCCTTGAGGAAAATTTCTTATTTCTCCCCTAAACATTATTGAATCTCTTTCTCCGCCTGGATATTCTGCTAAATCTGGTTTTAATCTATACTCTAAACCATTGTATTCTCTAAAATTAATCCCTTCAAGATAAATTATCATTCCTCTATTATGGTTTAGATATTCAAAATTAAATTGATCTTCAAAACCTAGGCTTAAATGATTGCCTCCAGGATTTGAATCAAAACCTAAAGATATTCCACTTACAAAATCTGATTGAACTCCTATCAAATCTAAAAAAGGTGCCAAACTATTCACTCTAAATCCCCAATCATTAACACTATTAGCATGACCTGAAACTCCCACTCCTGCGCAATTCCAAGCTCCTGAAATTGAATTCCAAAAACTTCCTCCAACAGGATTTCCTGAAGAACCAATATTAACTAAACAATCTCCCCAACCAGCACTGTATTCTTGGATTGAAAGAGCTTGCCCATCACTATCATACAATTCAATCATCGTTGGATCATAACCAGAAACATATAAAGCGCCTAAAGCATATGCAGTTCCTTGATTATGTAAATCAACAACAATATCAAAAGTATTGTCATTTGGAGCTGCATCTGAATGATAATATAATCTTGGAGGTGGGCTTGAAGGATCACTAAATTGCATCCGTATCCCTGTTGTTCCAGTATAATAGTTCCTATCAGGATTGGGCTTATTATTAAAAAATGCAAAATCTGCCACATTACAAGCAGTTAAAAATAGTAGTAAAACTAAAAGACTTGCAATAAATAGTTTTAATTTATTAATTTTCATAATTATACACACCTCAATAGGATTCTAAATCGCTTTTAATCACTCTTTGTTATTACATTAAATATTTTTATTTATATACCTTTTTATGACTTTTTTAAATGTAAGCTGATTTAACAACTAATTCTCCTAATTTATCTCTTACTCCAACACATAAAGTGCTTGCATTCACAGGAATATCCAGTTCAAACCTAATCCCATTGTAACCTAAATGACCTTGAATGGTTTCCATATCATCAACTGTTAATTTTCTACAAGATCCTGAATCTATAAATTTGAAATAACCAGTTGTTTCACAACCACAAGTTTTCTTAATATCATAACGATCATCAACATCATTACAAGTCCATGTATAACTAACAGTAGGTCTTCCCAAAGCCATAGTCTCTACTATTCTTGGTTTTACATTGTGATATATGCATTCAGGCCATCCACAATATTGACCAGCCATACAAAGATCTGAAGAATTAATGGCGCATAAACCTCCTGAAGTTCTACACTCGTTATGATCGGAATACGAACAGGATAAATCTTCCCAATCTTGACCATATGGTTTGTGTAAATCTTTTGAATTTTCTAAAAATGATTGATTATAAAGTGCATAATATTCACAATTAGTTAAACAAGTTTGTGTTATAGGATCATAAGTTTCATAAAATGCGCAATAAGTAGGTCCTAATGGTTTAACTCGAGATAACAAATTAGAATCTGCTTGCTTTATTACTACTTCTTTAGAAAATACTTCTGAATAAAAATATTTTAAATTTACTCGCAATGTAGTCATAAAATTAGCTACATTACCAGAAATTTGTGAAGAAGATAATTGGCATTCAATTTTAGTTTTTGCCTCTCTCAGAACAGGAAGTGAACAATCTAATTTTTCTTCTCCAAGATAAGCTTCTATCGCCAATTGATTCGGTTTAGCACCAACCATATCACCACAAGTTCTTGTTGTCCGACCATTGATAGTAAACTCTTGAGTCATATTATCTTCATACTTATATACAATCCCATTTCCTTTGTTCTCAACATAAATTACAAACCTTGGTTGTACAAATATTCCCCTAGGTATCATTTGCACATCTACTGCAGTTATAGCAATTGGTGCTCCTTGACCTTGAGAATAAGTTTTATCTTGAACTTGACAAGCATCGTTTCTAGGATCTATTTTTTGAGGATCCGAATCTATACAAATTGAATCTACAAAAGTAGTTTTATAAGGATAACAAACACTCAACCCAAAATCTAAATGTGCTGTTTCAAAATTAGTCGGTACTTCTTTGGCTTTGAATCTATCTATCGCAAAATAATTTTGTTCTCCATCAGGCGTATAATATGATTTACCAAATAAAAATATCAACCCATTCTGAATGTATGAAGTTGCATATAACATTGTTGGATCCGTTATTTTTTCAACCTTTGATTTATCATAAATCAAAGTTGCTTTTGCAGAATAATTATCTGCTAATGAAAATGCACCCTTGTTTGCAATATACATTTGTACATCAAAATCTGTAGTTTCAAATACTTCTGAAGGAGGCGCTTGATCTAAAAACTTAATTTCCAAACCTTTAGTTCCTATAAAATAATTCTCTAACTCCATTCGATTTAATCTTCCTTGCGAAACCAAAGGCAAGGTACAAGAAGATAAAAAAAATAATGATAACAATAAACCAATTAAGATTAATTTGGCATTCACTTTAAATCACTCCCACTCTAGTTTCAAATACTTCGTGTTGCATATAATCATACATAACATTAATAGTCATCGAATCAGAATACCATTTGGTTGGTGGAACTACTAAATCTTCATAGCCTTCATGCACATATAATTTACAATTTATCAAATCATTTAATTTCACATTAAAATCAGAAAAAAGCACATGAGAAACCCACCTATCACCACTAACTTCATATGGCAATTTATTTGCATTATTAACTCCATCACAACTAATTTCTATACCTTCAGGTAAAGTAATGGTCATTTCATTTATTGCTTGTATTTTTCCAGTTAAATCATCCAATGATTGCTTCAATTGGAATGTTAATGCTGTCAATGGTAAAGTATCTAAATTTGATTTATCAACAATCAAAGGATCAACATAAATCCAATTTTTATTTTCATCCTTTGAATTTGCAACATGCACTATTACCGGTCCTGAACTCGCCAATATATCAGGATTACCTCCAATATAATCTTTTATTGAAGAATATTTTCCAGTATCAACAAAATTTTCATAAAGAATCATCGATTCTTTATAAGACATTATTCTTAAAGGAAAAGTTACTGAAGAATTGTGTCTATAATATGAATCAACGGTTATAACATAATATCCAATAGGTAAATCATAAAATTCACAATTAACCCTAGGATATAGAGTTGGTAAAGATTCTCCTGCATCCATTATTGGTTTATTCGCATTAAAAGTTTTTGGAGTTACGTTTGCAACATATTTAATTTCTCTATTTGAACCACTTGACGCAAAACAATCTGTTTTGACAGTTGTTGGTTGAAATACCTTCCCTTCAAAATCAACTAACATTATTACCGGTTCTCCTTCTGTATATGTTGATTTCAATGAGCGAATATCTGAAATTTTAATCCCTACATATTCAGCAGTATCTTCCTGAACTGCAGTATTAATATTATCACCTCTACCATTTCTCATTGAATTATCTACCCACTCGATTATCCTATCAAATAAATCTGCTTTTTCAACAGCAATTGCTGCATCAGCCTTAAGTTTTTCTTGTTGCGATTGAATCCGTTCTGTATTTGAAAATACTCCAATCATATATGGAACTGATAAACCTATAACTGTAAATATTCCAATAGCACCAACTACTTTTCCAGAGATTATACCTCCAAAATAAAGCACAAAGACACCAATAAAAAATAATAATATAACTTTAAATACTGCTTCAAAACCACCGCCAATATATCCTGATAAAATATCAGAACTTAATAAAGGGTTAATCAATGTATTAAATAAAACTAACAAAACTATGCCTGTAAAATGTTTAAAATCTATAAATCCTAATCGCTCAATAAATAAGAGTATTAAAAAATATACTCCTACGATAATTCCAGAAAACAAATTAGAATTTAGAGTTAAAATTCCTGTTCCAAAAGGTCCAAATACAACTGTTAAAACTAAAAGGGCAAAAAATACAATTCGCTGAGCTTCTTTACTTCCAACTCCTCTAAAATGACCTTTTAAAATTCCTTTTATTTGAGTTTTTGTTCCATCTTTCAAATCTTGAATTTTTTGTTTATACTTTTCTTTAATTCTAGCTTTTCGTTGAGCAATTGATTCTGGACTATTATAAGTATCCTTTATTATTTTAATTGGATTAATGCTATTTAGACTCATTTTTCATTCCTCCCAAACAACATCGATAAAAATATTAATGCTTCAGGTACCGCATCAAGTAATGCGTCTCCAATTCCAGGAACTACATTTCCAAACGAACCTGCTATTAACCCAAACACTAAATCAAAGATAAAAAATTTCCAAATATTTACGTAAGCACCCATACTCCACATAAAAATACATGGTATTGCCCAAACTGTCGCAGAAATTGCTAAACCAATGAAATCTCCACCTACAGGAATAAGTGCAACTGCAGAATCAATTACAGTCATTAAAAGTAAAAATAAAGGATTTGCGAATAATGCAACTAAAAAAGGTAAAGGCTTATCTCCATCTTCTGCTGCTAACTCTTCTTCTTCCTGCGCTTTTAACTCTGCAATTCTTTGCTGTAAATCAGCATTTGCCTGAGTTATTGCTTCATCTTTTTGTTTTTGTTTTTCTGCTAATTCCTCTTGTGCTTGAAAA
>Ga0256913_10001159_pt1 | contig 13603 bp, 13 predicted proteins | sample Axial_MatmetaG_FD_185970 | JGI IMG/M metagenome (GOLD analysis project Ga0256913, IMG submission 185970) | Deep-sea worm associated microbial mat communities from Axial Seamount, Juan de Fuca Ridge, Pacific Ocean - Axial_Mat | ecosystem: Environmental > Aquatic > Marine > Oceanic > Microbial...
ACCATCTAACGCTTTGAATAGCAAAGAGATGCTTCTATTTCTCCTATGGCCTTCTCCAAAGTTTTCCAATGAAGGCGCGGGGCGTGAGGCGTCAGCCCGGTATCGCGTCATCCGCGATTCTGGCGACGCATCTGAAGCATGTTGTTTTCGGGAAGAAGAGTAGGTTCACGCGTCCCGTAGGTCCGTTTCTGTTTTTCTCGATGATGAGTTGAGCCTCGAGACCTTTTTCCTGTAGGGATGGCGAAGCCTCTTTCTGCTCGTCGCGTTCCCGGTGCAGGAAGGCGACGACGTCGGCGTCCTGCTCAATGGCGCCCGATTCCCGGAGGTGGCTTAGCTTCGGGATACCCGTCGATGTTTTTTCGGCCTCCCGGTTGAGCTGCGCGAGGACGACGATAGGTATTTTGAGTTCTTTCGCCAACGATTTGATCCCCGACGATATAGCCGAGACCTCTTCCTGTCGGTTGTCGTTTCTTCTTGTCTCCGCCCTCATTAGCTGGAGGTAGTCGATAAATATCACCTCGACGTTGTGCGTGTGCCTCATTTTTCTGGCTTTGGATCTGAGCTCGTGTATTTTGAGAGCTGGAGTGTCGTCGATATATATTTCGGCTTTGCTGAGTCTCGTGGCCGCGGCGGTGATTTTCGACATATTGGTCACGAGTCCGTCGATGAAGTCTTTCTCGGAGAAGCCCGATTCGGTGCATAGGAGGCGGGTCGTTATTTTCTCGGCCTGCATCTCCAAGCTGAAAATGCCCACCGCCCTGGAGTGGATGCGGTCCATCGCGATATTCGTCATCATATTGAGAGCGAAGGATGTTTTTCCGATGGAGGGTCTCGCCGCGATGACGAACATATCTCCCGGCATGAGTCCGGTGACGAGCTTGTCCAGGTCGGGGAACTGGGTTCTTATCCCCATCACGCTTTCGTCTTTCTGGGAGAGTTTCACGAGTCGGTTCAGGACGCCGTCCTCGTTTTTTATGTCGATGAGCTCTTTGACGTGTCTGGTTTCGGCCCTGTGCTCCATCTCTCCGATTTCCAGGATGTTTTTCTCGGCCTCTCCGATGAGCTCCGTGACGTTGTCGGGGAGGTCGTAGCACTTTTCCTTTATGGTCTCGCAGGATGTGATAAGGTTTCTGAGGATGGCGTTGTCCCTTACGATGACGCACCATTTATCGAAGTTGGCGGTTGTCGGAACGGAACGCATGAGTTCCATCAGATACGCCTCGCCTCCGATCTCGTCGAGGACCTTTCTTTTTTTCAGGGCGCTGGAAAGCGTAAGGAGGTCTATGGGGCTGTCCTCCTCGTGGAGTTGGCACATGCAGCTGTATATTCTCTGGTGTTTTGGGAGGTGGAAGGCGGGGCGTCTCGCGATGGCCTGTCGTCCCGGGGTCTGGTCGTAGAAGTGGGTTGCCGAGCCGAGGGTTTCCATCGCCACATCGATGCACCCCAGGGGGTCGTTTATGATAGCGCCCAGGACGGCCGCCTCAGCCTCGATATCGTGTGGAAGCGGTTTGTCTCTCTCGATGTTTTTCCCGCCTCTCCCCGCTGGCGCTCCCGGGAGCGTCCGTTTAACGCTGTTTTCGCTCATTTCGCCTTGTTATCCTGGTCGGTTTTTAAAATTGTCCATACCGCGGAGATAAGGTTGCGCGTTCCGCGGGAAAAGGCAATACCGTCTTGGGAAAATATCCACGCCAATGTCCGATATCCAAGCGACGCGGGAGGCGTATCGTCCGGCGTGGCGGAGTTTTTTCGTGGAGTCCGACACCGGTTGGCGGAGGCGCTGGAGTCAGAGGCTTTTTTTCAGGTCGTCGAGGGCTGCCCAGGGGTTGTCGTCGCCGCCGGTGGCGTCGTCCGCGGAATCCGCGCACCCGCAAGGCTCCGCGTTTCTGTTCGCGCCGCATGAGGGGCAAAGGCCTTGGCATTCCGGAGAGCAGAGAGGATTCGAAGGCAGGGCGACGAGTATGTCCTCGCGGAGGTCCGGAGCCACGTCGATCTCGTCGACGCTGGTGTCGTCGTAGTAATGGCAGGCCTCTATGCCCTCGAGAGGCATCTCGAATTTCTCCAGGCAGCGCCCGCAAACGCATTCGCAAACCACGCTTAGATTTCCCGATATCAGAAGCGATCCCCGGACCATGGACGCGTGGAAGGCGTACCGCGCCTCGGACAAGGAGACGATCTCCCCGCGGTTGGGAATGGCTTCCAAATCCAGGTCGCCCGGTGTCAACGAGCCCTCGTAATCGACTCCGGCGTTATCCAGTTTGACCGTGTTTATTTTAAGGGACATTAGCGTGTCACCCGCGTTTTTTCTCCTCCAGCGCCTTGGCGACCACCTCCGGCACGAATGGGGATATGTCGCCTCCCAGGGCGGCGATCTCCTTTATCATTCTGGAGCTTAGGAAGGAGTAGGAAGGACCCGGCATCAGGAATATGGTCTCGCAGCGCTCGTCCAGGGAGCGGTTCATCATGGCCATCTGGAATTCGTATTCGAAATCGGATATGGCGCGCAAACCGCGAATGACCGCCGAGACGTCGAATTCCCGCACGGCGTCGACCAGGAGTCCATCGAAAGAGGCGATTTCCACGCCCTCGAAGCGTTCGCAGACGCGCTCCAGGAGGTCGACGCGTTCGTCGACCGAGAACATGGGGTCTTTCTCGGCGTTGACGGCGACCGTCACTATTATTTTGTCGAAAAGTTTCGACGCGCGCTCGATGACATCCACGTGGCCATTGGTCACGGGGTCGAAACTTCCTGGAAACAAAGCCTTTCTCATCGCGCTCCTCCATAGGTGGCGGACGTCGTCCCGCGTCGGATCGCAGTCGTTCGTCCGTCTTCGCGGCGTGGATAAACTAGACGCGTGGAGTATTGTTTCAAATCTATGGATTGGAACAAACGAAAAATTCTGGTCACCGGCGGCGGCGGTTTCCTGGGGAAGGCGCTAGTCGCCAAACTGCTCTCGCTCGGCGCGGAGGTCGCGGCGTTCTCGCGCGGCGACTATCCCGAGCTGCGCGGGATGGGAGCGGAGACGATACGCGGCGACATCCGCGACGCCGACGCGCTTTCCGCGGCGTGCGCCGGACGCGACGTGGTGTTCAACGTGGCGGCGAAGGCGGGGATATGGGGCCCCCGCGGCGAGTTTTTCGATGTGAACGCCGGTGGAGCCCGAAACGTTGTGGAGCGGTGCGTGGATCGCGGCGTGGAGATACTGGTCCACACCAGCTCCCCCAGCGCGGTGTTTTCCAAAGGGGACATAGAGGGTGGCGACGAGTCCCTACCCTACCCCCGCGTCTACCCGGCGGCGTATCCGGCGAGCAAGGCGGAGGCGGAGCGGATAGTCGCGGGAGCCGCGGGCGAATTGAAAACGGTATCGCTCCGCCCCCATCTGATATGGGGGGTCGGCGACCCCCACATACTGCCGCGTCTGGCCGCGAAAGCCGCGTCGGGGAAGCTGGCGCAAGTAGGCGACGGCCGGAACACAGTGGATCTGACGCACGTCGAGAACGCCGCGGAGGCGCATGTGAAGGCGGCGGAGGCGCTGGCGTCCAACCCGTCGATATCGGGAAACGCCTATTTCGTCTCGGACGGAGCGCCGGTAAATCTGTGGGACTGGATCCGCGATTTTCTTTCGAAGGCGGGTCTTCCCCCGCCGCGGAAACGGGTTCCCCTCGCGTTGGCGAGGACCTTGGGGCGCGTGTTCGAAACCGCCTACGGCGCGTTTGGGGTCCGCTCCGAGCCGCCGTTGACCGCCTTCGCGGCGTCGCAGCTCGGCACTTCCCATTACTTCGACATATCGGCGGCGAAAAGGGATTTGGGGTACGTCCCCGTCGTGGATCTGGAGAAGGCCTTCGATGACGCGGCGGAATGGATACGGGGTCGGTTCGCCGCGTCCTCCGGGGAGGGTGAAGGATGAGCGCTGGCGTCACCAAACGTATAAGACCGGTTCTGTGCTACTGCTCGAACGCCGTTCCGCTCGGGCGCGGGGGCTCCGCGCCGGAACGGTTCGCGGAGATGGCCGCCACGTTCCGCGAGGTCCGCGGCGCTTTGGGCTTGTCCGGCGACGCTCCGCTCCATTTGGGGCTTTGGATCGACGCGGAGACCGCGGCCCTCCTGTCATCCGACAAACGCGAACTGGCCTCCCTGCGCGGCCTCCTGGAAAAATCGGATCTCAGGGTCGCCACTTTGAACGCCTTCCCATTCGGGGCGTTCCATGGCGGGAAGATAAAGACGGGCGTGTATCTTCCGGACTGGACGGACGACGGGCGCGTGGAATACACCATACGGTGCGCGGAGATACTGGACGGGTTGCCGTTGTCGGACAACGGAGCGGTTCCGATAAGCACCCTGCCTGGAGGGTACCGCGCCGCGTTCGACGACATTCCATCGGCGGAGCGGAAGATAGCCGAGAACCTCTCGAGGACCGCGGAGGCGCTGCTCGAGATCCGCGCGGAACGCGGCGTCAACGCGCCTTTGGCGGTGGAGATGGAGCCGGACTGCCTTTGGGAGACCCCCGCGGAATTCGCGGATTTCCACGGGCGCCTCCTCTCGGGCGCGGAAACCGCGGAGATGATCGGCGTATGCTACGACACCTGCCACCAGGAACTCGTCGAGGGCGCGCCGGGGAACGGATTGGATATATTGGCGTCGAGCGGAGTTTCCGTCGCGAAAATCCAGGCCAGCGCCGCCATCCGGGCGGATATCCGCTTCCCGGAGAAAACCGCCGCGGATTTCGCGGATATCGCTGAGGACGCGTATTTGCACCAAACCCGCGTGTTCCGCGGGGACGGCTCGATCTCGGCCGGATTTCCGGACATCCCGCGCGACGCCAACGAACTGTCGGACGCCTTCGCGGCCGCCGGTCCGGACGGCAGGGTGGTCGCCCATTTCCACGTTCCGGTCCACCTCGACGCGCTGGACGGCGCGCTGGCGGTGGCCGGAGACGAGCTGGCCGCCGCGCTTTCCGCGGTGTCGGGGGGGAGAGCGGACGTTCCGGTCGTGGAGATCGAGACCTACACCTACGCGGTGCTCCCCGGAGAGGCAGCGCCGCGTTCCGTTCCGGAATCGATCGCCAGGGAGATCGCGTGGACCGCGGAGCGTCTGGAGGAGGAAAATTGATGGATCACGGGCTCAAGATAGCGTTGATCAACCCGGAAATACCGCAAAACACCGGAAACATAGGCCGCCTGTGCGTGAACACGGGAACGACGCTCCATCTCGTCAGGCCTCTTGGTTTCTCCCTCGAGGACAAATACGTCAAAAGGGCCGGACTGGACTACTGGCCCCACCTGGATCTCGAGGTATGGGATTCCGTCGACGCGTTCCTGAAAGGGGTGGACCGCTCGAAACTAAGGCTGTTCTCGACCAAAGGGACGAAGACTTTGTGGGAATGCCCCTTCGAAAGGAACGACTTTCTGGTTTTCGGCAGCGAGACCTCCGGCTTCCCGGAGCGTTTCCACGCGGAGTTCGCGGACTCCACATACCGCATCCCGATGTTCGGAGAACGCGCCCGCAGCTACAACTTGGCGAACTCGGCGGCGGTCGCCCTCTTCGAGGCTCTCAGAAAAGCCACCGCGGGCGATTTCTCAAAAACAAGAATATAGAAGGTTGACTTTCCGCCCCGTTATGGTATAGTTCACAGATTTTGGCTTTTTGTTTTTGAAAGGGAAGACATCCGAGGAGAGCGGCGATATGCTTGAATTCACATGCGAACATTGCGAGACGACCATAAGCATCGAGCCTGGCCAAATCACCCCGGATATGACCTGTCCCGCATGCTCCAAGCCCTTGCCGGAATTCGAGATTCCCCCGGAAGTGGAGAAAACCATAGAGGAGGAGTTGGCGAAGGCGAACGAACCTCCCCAGGGGGAGCTCGACCACGAAGTGGCCGAGGCCATGCTCGAGGAACCGGCCTCTAAAGAGACGATGGTTTGGCGCGAGCGCTTGGCGAAATCCTTCCAGGCGGCCAACATAGCCAACGTGGCCGGGGAAGACGCCGCCGAGGAGCTGCTTTTGCAAAAGGAGAACTCCGCGTTGGAAAACTTCGTGGAGGCGATACTCGACAAGCTGGCGATCAAGGACAGCGAGCGTTTCGAAGAGTATTTCAAGCTGGTCTCCGGCGTTGGAAAATATTCGATACTGATAGCCGGCATACTCTTTTTGGTGCACTCGGTCTTGGTGGCGGTGAACTCCGAACTGCCGGAATGGATACTCTACGGGGTGCTCGGCGCGGGCGTGTCCCTCGTCCTCTACTATGTGTCGGCGAAATTCCCTCGGATAGCCCTGCTGGAAATACGGAAAAAGGAACTCACTATCAACTCCAGGGAGATCCCCTATTCGTTCGGTCTGGCGTGCCTGGCCGCCTCGTTGTGCCTGGCCCTGATCGGCGCGTACCAGGGGGTAGCGAGCAGAAGCGTTCTTCTGGTGGTGGAATACATCGCTCCCGCCGTGGCCTTGGCCCATGCGGGCATACTGTTCCTAAGCCCCCAGGTTTTGAACACACGCGTATCCAGAGCGAGCGCGACGGCTGGCGAAACCGGTTTGGGCCTTATCGGATACCTGATTCGGGTTATGTTGCTTTTATCGGGCCTCTTCCTGGCGGTCATCCCGATTATGGCTTTGGCTTTGCTTTACGCGCTTTTCGCGCAGCATCCCACCGCGGTTTTCAATAGCATATTCGAGGCTGTGGCGTTGGTGGCTCTGTGGCCGCTGGCCTCCTACATCCTCTATTTGCTCTACAGAATCGTACTGGATCTCTACCATGTGATATTCGGGATATACCATGATTTGGCTCAAATCGCCGACAAGAAATCTCAAAAAGGCTCCTAATGGATCCCGGCGGTCGCGCGGACTCCCCGTCTTGTTGTTGCCCCTTATGGCGGCGCTCGCGTTCATGGCGGTCTCGTGCGGAACCTCGCGCCGCGAACTGAACATCCAACATATGGCTCATCTCAAAAAAGGGATGACGAAACAAGAGGTGTTGGATCTTATGGGGCGTCCGTTGGAGAACGAGGTCTACAACACGGACAAAGTCTGGTATTATTTCATAGAGTCGAAATGGTCAGACGGAATGATAACGCGGGACGAGTGCCTGCCCATCTTTTTCGAGAACGACCGAGTCGCGGGATGGGGACAGGAGGAATACAAGAAATACCGGCAGAAAAATTGGTAGGACGGGTTATTTTTTCTCGGATTTCTTTTTCGCCTGCTTATTTCTCTCGTATTCGATACCAGCCAAGACCATTTTCAGATTCCGGGCGATATCGGCGCTCTTAATCCCCTTAGCGGCGCCCAAAACGGTGGATCGGGCCTCGTCGAACTTTCCTTGCTCCATCAGATCCATAGCGCGCGCCTTGACCGAGTTATACGACGCTATCAACGATTTTTCCCTGTTATAGGACGCCTCGGCGTCACGCAGAGCGCCCCTCGCCGCCTCCTCCAACGAGGTTCCCTCCGCCAGAGCGGCCGCCCGGCGCAGACGCGATATGGCGGATTCGAAATCGCTGGGGTGCGCGGCGTAGTAGCGTTTGGCGACCGACAAGGCATCTTTAGCCTTGGACTCCTTGAATTGGCTATAATAGAAGTATCCGCCGACCGCCGACACCAGAATCAAGGCCAAAGCTATCCACAAAGGGGCGGCCGACGCCTCTTTGGGCTTCAAAATCGGCTCCTGCTGCTGCCCCTCCTGGGGTGCTCGTTGCTTTCTTTTCGGTCTTTTCTTTTTCGCGACGGCCTTCTTTTTGGGCGCGCTCTTTTTCCCGGAGGCACGCTTGGGTTTCTTGCCGTTCAAAGCCTCCGCCACCGCCTCGTGGAAACCGCTCCAGGAGTCATAGCGCCCTTCCGATTTCTTCGCCATCATCCTACGGAGGATCTCGACGGTCCGCGGCGAGAGCGTTATATTGGGATTCCTTTGGGTAGGCTCCGGGAATGGCGCGGAAACGTGCATTTCTATTATATCCATGACCTCGGGCGCGTCGTAAGGGGGAAGGCCAACGATCATATGATACAGCGTGGCGCCCAAAGAATACATATCGCTAGACCAGTCCAGCCTGGATCCTGTCGCCTGCTCCGGACTCATATAGAAGGGGGAACCGAAAATATGCTCCTCCTTCCCCTTGCGGACATCGCCTATGAACTGGGCGATCCCCATATCCATAAGAAAAGGCTCGCCAGTGGAATCGACGATTATATTGCCCGGCTTGATATCCTTGTGCAGCATCCCGTGGTTTTCCCACGCATAGCACAACGCGTCGCCGATCTTGAGGACGATCTCCAGGCCTTGCTTCTCCAGCAAGGGACCCTCTTTGTCCAAACGCTTCTCCAAATCCTCGCCATCCACATACGCGGTGGCCAAATAGTAGGTGCCGTTATACTCGCCGGCGTCTATCGCGGTGATGATGTTCCGATGGTTGAGACGACCGGAAACCCGAGCCTCGTTCAGGAACTGCCCTACGGCCTCCTTATCCTGGGTAAGCGCTTTCAAAAGGAGTTTCAAAGCCACCAACCGGTTCATAGACAACTGGTTGGCCAAATAGACGTTTCCCATCCCCCCATGCCCGATAAGACGCACTATCTCATATCCGGCAATAATCGTGCCCGGAGGCAGATCCGACTCCGGAAGCGCCACCGCGCCATTGCAATGCGGACACAGCAAGGCCTCGCCGGCGTCGCCGACGTCGCCCTCGAATATCTTGTGGCAATGTGGACAATCGAAAGTCTGCACGTTAACTCCCAATACGAAGGGAAACGCGTCCGCCTCCTTGTAAAAAAGGAGGGCGTCATCCCTCTGAAACCACGAAACTCGGAAAGGAATCTATACTCAAAACAGAACACTTCAAGCGGTATTGGCGATATTGGCAGATTTTAAACGACTAGACGCGCCCAGGCACGGGATAGCGCCCCTAGGGGCGGCCAAAAGGATGCAAAAAGGGCGGAGCCGAGCGTCACAGAAACATCATCAGCCCCACAGCCCACGCGGCCAAACTGATCGTAGCGATGATGATTCCAGCCACGGCCACGCCATCGCCGGTGTAACGGTATTTCGGATTGGCGATCATGGATCTCGCCGCGAATCCCAAGATTAACGCGGGAAACGCCAAAACGCCAAAAAACGGCACGCTGAGGAGAGCGCATAGAAGGGACGCCTGCGCCAAAGGGCATTCATCCGCCATCCTCCTGTAGTATCGGGGCATATGACGACGCGTCCTCCGCGTCCTTTTCAATCCCCGGCTGGAAGATTCCACGAGGAGTGGAGCCACCTCGGCGTAGCGGGCCTTGTTGTCGGACACGATAGGATAACGGTACATCGCGCCGCAATCGCACACATATTCCCCTTCTTCGTAGACGGTGTACTGTCTCCCGCAATTTCCACATGTGTATATGTAGGCCATCTCGTCCTCTCCTTCCGCGGCGACAACCGCTTCATCGAAAAGCCTTACGGCATATTCGGGAGCATGAAGCGTGCCAATGGATCGCCAACCATTCCCCGCGCCAAATATCGAAAGGGCTTGACTTGCGGCGGCATTTGGAGTAATTTCATATAGCGCATGGTTTTCCGCCGTCCGCCGAGTGGCGGTGTGGACGGGAAACGTTCGGAACGTGTTAGAGAAAAGGGCAGCAAAAAGGAGGAGAGAATGAAGGATCGAATCATGGAGTGGCTCAAGCCGTTCCTGGACAGGGTGCCCGACGTGGTCACCGCATTGGTGGTGTTCATTGTAGGATGGATGATCTGCAAGTTGGTGCAACAAGCGGTATCGTCATTGCTATCCAAACTGAAACTCGACGAATGGCTCAACAGGAAAACGGAAGACAAATCGATAAAGATAGAGCCGGTGATCGCCAAGCTCGTATATTACATCCTCCTGGTATACGTTCTCGTTCTGACCCTGAACATATTGAAGGTAGGCGAGGAGGTGCTGGCCCCCGTCACGGCGATGGTTCAGAAGTTCGTTCTGATGATTCCCAACGTGGTGGGAGCGGCTTTCATCGCGTTCCTAGGCTATGTTTTGGCCAAGATCATAGCGAGTATAGTCCAAGCGGCCGCGGCGGGACTGGATCCCCTGGCTCCGAAAGCCGGACTTGGAAAGACCGCGAGCATCTCCAAGCTTTTGGGGCAACTTGTGTTCATCGCGATATTCATCCCCGTGATCGTCGCGGCGCTGGACACGCTGAAAATCCAAGCTATTTCCGACCCCGCCCTGGCATTGGTGCAAAAGCTTTTCCAAGCCATCCCCAGCATCATAGCCGCGGCGTTGGTGCTGATAGTCTCGTATATCGTGGGAAAACTGGTCACGGGCTTCCTGACCGAATTCCTGACGAGTCTGGGAGCGGATGTCATACCCGAGAAAATCGGGGCGAAAGATCTCTTCGCCAAGACGACGTTCTCCCGCTTCTGCGGAAAACTGGCGTTCTTCTTCATCATGTTGGGCGCCGCCGAGGGAGCCGTGGAATACCTTCAGATGGAGAACATCTCCTCCATCCTGACGGGATTGCTCGCGCTTTCCGGAAAAGTCGTGCTGGGGCTCATCGTTCTGGCGATTGGCAATGTCATAGCGGTTTTCGCGCAAGACAAGCTATCGAAATCCACTAAGAGCCCGATATTGCCCGTCGTGGTCAGGTTCGCCATCATGTTTATGGTTCTGGCTATGGGACTTCACGCCATGGGCGTGGCCAGGGACATAGTCGAAATGGCCTTCATGTTCACGCTCGGAACCGTGTCGCTGACTATCATCCTGGCCTTCGGCCTGGGTGGTCGCGACGCCGCCGGCAAGGTCATGGAGAAATGGCTGGCTAAACTGAAATAGCTCCGGCGACATTTCAGCGAACACGCGCCTTCCCCCCGTGGGAAGGCGTTTTTTTTGGACGGCGGGCGCATGGCGTCGGTTGATTCGCCACCTCCCAAGGTGTATATGTAAAGCATCTGAATCGACAGACTCCCTTTTGGAGGTCCATAAGAATATGGCATTAGCTAAAATCCATCTGAGACGCGCCATCCCATTGCTGGCTCTTTCGTTTCTCATGCTCTCCTGTGGAAAGGAGGAAAAAAGGGCGCCCTCCCCCGCTCCCCCCCCGCCTCGAAAAGAACGAAAAACCGAACCGGCGGATAGCGCCCGGAAAGACGACGCGGGAAACGTGGTCGATTCAAAAACCTTCAGCGAAGCTTTCTCCAAAGCCTCCTACAACCTGGACGATGCGGCTTCGAAGAAAAAGACCCCAAGCGTCTCTCCGGACAAGTTCTTTGACGAGGGAAAGCTAGCGATAGACAAATTCAAGAACGACGCGTATAAGAACACCGCCCCGCCAAAAAGGTCGCTGGCGGCGAAATTGGACAAGGGCAAGCGCTTCTCATGGTTGCCCAAATGGGATTACGCCGGAGGCGGCGGAGTCAAGGTGCCTGCGGCCGAGCTGTCGAACGACGAAAGCGTCGTGGGGATACTGGAAAACGTAAAAAGCGAAAACGGAGCGAAGGCGACGTTGCTGGTATTAGTCGGCACCTATTCTTGGAAGATATTGCAGATACACCTCTTCCCCGGCAAAACATTCTCAAAACTACTCTTCCTGGGACGCGGAAAGCGCGCCGCGCTATGGGAGGGAAACGATATTCAAGGGGGAAAACTCCACATCGTCAATCTGCTGTCGGGACAGATCGAATCGTCATCGGGGAACATATCGGCGGATCCCGACTCCATCATCTCGTCTCCTGACGGAGGCAAAATATATATGAATCTGAACAGTCCCAAACAGCATATCCTGGTTTTCGACACGGAAAATATAACCAGCAACCCCGCGTTCCTGGAATGCTCGGGGAAACGCGGGGCGCTGGCCCTGTCTCCTGACGGGAAGTTCATCGCCTTGGCCGGCCCCGAGCTTATAGAAGTCATCAAACTCTCGGACGGGAAAAAACTGAGGGAGTTCAAATCCCCCCTGGGTGCGCTACCAGACGCGTTCACGTTTTTGGACGACTCCTCCAACATGGCCATTCTGGCCTATATGAAGCCGTGCTATATGATAGTGGACGACAAGTCGGAGAAACTGCTCCAGCAGTCGGGGCGCCATCTGGAATACCTACCGAAAACCAAACGACTGCTCCTAGAGGGATACAAGAACAAAAGAATATCGGTCATAGACGTCGCCACCCTCAAGGAGGTATGCCATTTCGATCCCGAAAAGGTCAAGCCTAGAACCACCGGTTCGCCGATCCTGACAGCCTATCTTTCCAAGCAGGATAAGTACGTCGAGTTCGACACGATGGGAAACCTATGCCTCCTCCGCCTGCCAAGCAAGAAATGGAGGAAGGAGATAATTTTCTCGGCGCAAAAATAGGTTGATCCTCCATCGCCCACCTTCTTGACAACTCGAAGATGACTGCCAAATTACCCGCCGCGCCGCGGCGTCAGAGGCGGTATCAATTGAAAAATCCGGAGAGATCATGGGTCGAAAAAGAAACGAAAAGCACCACCTCCCACCATTCCCCCACAGCGGGATACTGCTGGTGGACAAACCAAAAACCTGGACTAGCCACGACGTGGTGAATTTCGTCAGGCGCAGATTCAACGTCAAAAAAGTCGGACATTGCGGCACGCTGGATCCCGCGGCGACCGGACTGCTCGTGCTGGTATTGGGCAAAGCCACCAAATCCAGCCAGACGTTGAGCCGTAGCGACAAGGCATATGCGGGAACCATGCTTTTCGGAATAGAAACGGACTCGCAGGACATGGACGGGAACGTCGTGGCCGAAAAAGACGCGTCGTTTCTCACCAGCGAGATGGTGGAGGGGCTTTTCGCAAAATTCGTCGGCGAAATAGAACAGGTGCCCCCAATGGTGTCGGCGGTTAAAAAAGACGGAAAAAAGCTGTACGAACTGGCGAGGAAGGGAGAGACGGTGGAACGCGAGCCGAGAAAAATAACAGTCCATAAGCTCGTGGCTACGAAACTCCATCTGCCCAAAGTCGATTTCGAGGTGGAATGCTCGAAAGGCGCCTACATCAGGACTTTGGCTTACGATATAGGAAACGCTCTGGGATGCGGTGGCGTGTTGTTCGACTTGGCCAGAACGGCAAGTGGAGAATTCAAACTACAAGACGCCCATGACGTCGAAACGATGAAGTCATGGACGCAAGACGACCTGCTACGAGCCCTCGTGGCCTTCTGACGCCGGAACGCCTCCCGCCATTACGCAATGCGTTTTTGACTCTCGCGCCGTATGGGAGTATATTCCATTCCGGAACGGAGCGGCTCCCGAGCGCGACAACGCGGAACGGAGATCCGGCGCCGGGCTCGCGAAAACAACCGCGCGACGCGGGGAAGGCGGGAATAGTGGTTACTCGTTCACACGTCAAGGCAAGTAGACGCCTGGATGCGGCCAGCTCCACCGGTTGGTTGATATCCGCCACTCTAACGGTGGGCCTGTCCATTTTGGCGGTCATCGTTGTCAGGGGAATAGACAACCAGAAACGCTTCGAGGCGCAACGCGCCTTGACTATTAAAACAGCTGACGACATCAACGCTATCTTCGACAAGGGAAAAAGCGGGGTCGGCATTCTGGCGAAAATGAGGAGCATAGTCGATGTCGCGGCGGGACGCGCTCCGAAAGACTCCCCCGAGGCGGTATCCGTC
>Ga0256913_10001160_pt1 | contig 13598 bp, 9 predicted proteins | sample Axial_MatmetaG_FD_185970 | JGI IMG/M metagenome (GOLD analysis project Ga0256913, IMG submission 185970) | Deep-sea worm associated microbial mat communities from Axial Seamount, Juan de Fuca Ridge, Pacific Ocean - Axial_Mat | ecosystem: Environmental > Aquatic > Marine > Oceanic > Microbial...
CTTGCCTATGTGGTTACCGAAAGAGCACGAAGCAGAATAAAAAGGCAGCTTAAAGAGGAAAAATATAAAGAAGCCGAATCGGGAAAATCGCTGCTGTTGCGAAAACTTAAAAACTGGAAAATAAAAAGTACCGACGATATCATCAATTTTCTGGTTAAGCATTACAAACTTGACACCGCTGTTGACCTATATTATTTAATTGCCACGGGAAAACTGGATATTGCCATCATTAAAAAGAGCATCATCGAAAAGCTTGAAGATGATAATACACCGCAACAGGTTAAAGATGAAAATGAAACCGGCCAGATTAACCTTGACGTTACAAAACAGCCCGATAGGGAAGAAGATAAAGAAGTACTTTGGGTAAACGACAACCTGAAAAACGTTAATTACTATTTTTCAAAATGTTGTAACCCCATTTTGGGTGACGATGTGTTTGGATTTGTAACAACGCAGGGAAAAATTTCAATCCACCGTAAAGATTGTCCCAATGCAAAACGACTGCTTGAAAAATATCCTTACAGGGTGTTGCCCATAAAATGGCTCGAAACCAATAAAGAAACTTATAAAAATGCGGTAATACGAATTCAGGGAAAAGATGAACTGGGATTGCTGAGCGAAATAACGACACTTATTGCCAACGACCTGAACATTAACATGAGGTCGGTTAACTTTAATACAAAAGGAAAAACATTCGATGGTAAAATTGTAGTTATGATCAAATCGGTTAATCACCTTAAAAGCCTTATTTACAGAATGAGTAAAATTAATGGTGTGCAAAAGGTGAGCAGGATAAAATAACCCCGTTTCCTTACAACCTTTCAGTTTTTTGCTTGTCTTCTTAATATTCAATAATTATTAACCTTTTATCTGTCAGTATGAAAAAGCTATCTTTATTATTCATCAGCATGATGATACTCTCTCTATTTGGTTGTGTTAAAATCTTAAATGAAGACTTAAAATCGAAAAGCCCCAAACTGGTACTAAATGCCGTTATTTCTCCCGACAGTCTTTTTACTGTTAATGTAAGCCATACGCTGAATATTTTTGATGATGAGTCGGAGCAAAATCTGCCGTTTATCGACAGTGCCGATGTAAAACTCTATGAAAACGGTGATTTCCTTACCCGTTTAACAAATATAGGTTACGGCTATTATGTTAATCCGGGTTATTATCCTTCGGAAGGAAATAATTACCGCATTGAAGTTTCCTATGGAGATTACCATCCTGTAGAAACGGAAACAGCCATCCCTCCCGTTGTGACCATTCTGGAATTTGATACGGTTTTACTTAGATCAACGGATGAGTATTCGGGTACTACCGTTAAATACATCGGCTTGCTTAAGTATAAAGATCCGGGTGAAAAAGAAAACCAGTATCAGCTGTCGGCAACATGTACCGATTACGGACCGGATGGCAAAATATATACTTATAAAAGTTCATTATGGCCGGTTGAGGGCGATAAGAAATTTTTCGACTCATGGTACAACGGCAGACTGGTATGGGATGATGGTTATACAAACGGTAACGAAGTTACGGTGAGGTTTGTGTTTTTCGACAACTATGATTATGAAAAAAGTAAATCGAGGGAATCCGGTTTGCTTCGTTTTACCTTTCAATTCCAGTCGATTACACGCGAATATCTCACCTATCTTAAATCGTATGGTGTTTATGTGGAAACAGGCGGAAGCGCCGATCCCTTTTCGGAGCCGGTAGTTATTTATTCCAATGTTGAAAACGGATACGGGATTTTCGGAAGCTATACACAGGATACCGCTTCGGTTGATGTAATCACAAATTACAAAGCAGGAAAGGGGGCGGCAAAATGAAAAAACTAACAATACTATTGTTGCTGTTGCTTGCAGGATTTACAGGACTTTATTCTCAAAATTATACCATTACAGGATTTGTTAACGACAAATCGAATGGCGAAAAACTGCTTGGGGCCAATGTTTATAACAACAAAACCTACAAAGGATGTATAACCAATAACTACGGATTTTACAGTCTGACACAACCTGCCGGTAAAATATCCGTTAAATACTCGTTTATGGGATATCAGCCGGTAATCATTTCGTTTAACCTGAATGCCGATACGGTTATCAATATCGAACTTACACCTACCCTTGAGCTGGAAGAGGTGGAAATTAAAGCCGCGGGTATAAAAGAGAAACTGCGAAGTTCACAAATGAGTACCGTGGAACTTCCCATGAAATCGCTTAAAACATTGCCCGTATTTTTCGGTGAGGTTGATATTATGAAAACCATTCAGCTGTTACCGGGTGTTCAGTCAGGAAACGACGGAACCAGCGGATTGTATGTTCGTGGCGGAGGGCCCGATGAAAATCTGATACTGCTGGATGGTGTTCCGGTGTACAATGCCAACCACCTCTTCGGTTTCTTTTCGGTGTTCAATGCCGATGCCCTTAACTCGGTAACCCTTGTCAAAGGAGGCTTTCCGGCCAGATACGGCGGCAGGCTTTCGTCGGTGCTGGACATCAGAATGAAAGAGGGTAACTCCAAAGAGTTCCATGTGGAAGGAACCGTGGGGTTGATTGCCGCTAAGGTTACGCTCGAAGGGCCTGTTGTTAAAGATAAATCATCCTTTATTATTTCGGCACGACGAACCTATATCGACGTGCTGTCATATCCTGCCCAGCTTATTGCCAATTCACAGATGGGCCGAACAGGAAAGTTTTACGGCGGTTACTATTTTTACGACCTGAACGGTAAGATAAACTGGAAACACTCCGAAAGGAGCCGCCTCTACTTAAGTGCCTATATGGGCAACGACAAAGCCTATGCGCACGACAAATACGAAACCAACGACTATAAAAGCAACAACGACTTTAAACTTAGATGGGGAAACATCACCACCGCACTGCGGTGGAATTATGTTTTTAACCATAAACTGTTCGCCAATTTCAGAGGCTCTTACAGCAGGTACAATTTTATTGTGGGCGAAAAAGATGAATACCGCAATAAAAACTATAGCGAGAAGATGAGTTTTGAATATTTCTCGGGCATTGATGATCTGGCTGCCGCGGCCGATTTCGATTTTGTCCCCACCCCCAATCATTACATACGGTTTGGGGCAAGCAATATTTATCACACTTTTAATCCGGGTGTTAACGCCTATTCATTTAATAATGCCAACGGGAATGATGCCTCACAGGTAGATACAACCTTTGGCAACAATAAAATTTACGCCAACGAAATAGATGCTTACATCGAAGATGATTTTTCCATTGGCAGCATGGTTAAATTGAATCTCGGGGTTCATGCTTCGGGATTTTATGTTAAAAAAACCTTTTATAAATCGCTTCAGCCGCGGGCTGCTTTGCGGGTTTCGGCAACCGAAAACCTTTCGCTGAAAGCATCTTACGCCTCCATGGCACAATACATACACCTGCTTTCCAATACATCCATCGGGTTACCCACCGATTTGTGGGTTCCGGTTACCGATACCATTAAACCCATGACATCGCAACAGGTTGCCCTTGGCGGCATCTACAACTATCAGGATAAGTTTGAGATAAGCCTTGAAGGGTATTACAAGTGGATGAACGATGTTATTTCGTATAAACCCGGCGCATCCTATCTTACTTCGGATAACGACTGGCAGAAGATGGTTACGGTGGGTACGGGCTGGAGTTATGGTGCCGAATTTTTGATTCGTAAAGATATTGGCCGGCTTACGGGGTGGATAGGTTATACGCTTTCATGGTCGTGGCGAAAGTTTGAAGAGGTAAGTCCCGATAAATTCCCGTACCATTACGACAGAAGACACGATGTTTCCATTGTGGCTACTTATAAACTGAGCGATAAAATTGATTTTGGTGCCACCTGGGTTTTCGGTACCGGAGCTGCCATTACACTGCCGTACGACAAATATCTGGCTTTAAACGATTATACCGGATTTATAGGCATGGGACACGATGGAACCAAACCCTATGTGGAATACATCGACAATGTGGAACAACGCAACAATTATCGAACCCCCAATTATCACCGGCTCGATCTCGGTGTTAACTTTCATAAAAAGAAAAAATGGGGCGAACGTACCTGGAGTGTGGGAATTTACAACGCCTATTTCAGACAGAACTATTTCTTTATTTACATCGACTACGATTACGAACATTTCACAGGAAACGGCGAGCCCGAAAAGGTGTTAAAACAGGTTAGTCTTTTCCCGGGTATTCCCTATGTTTCTTATAGTTTTAAGTTTTAACACATTAATACAACCATAAAAAAAGCTGCCTCGTAATAAGGCAGCTTTTTTTATGGTTATCAAACAAGTGCTACTTACATTTCAACACCTGTTCCATTTGATATTTTGCAGCATCCACATTGGGGCCGGCGGTAACTTTTTTGTAAGTGGCACATGCGTTAGCACTGTCGCCGTTACCTTCGTAAGCCTGGGCCAGTACAAAATAGATGGCGTTTTTGTCGCCGCTGGTTTTTAAGGTTAACGATTTGTTTGCAGCTTCAATGGCTTTTGCATAGTTTTTGGCAGCATTATAGGCAAGGGCAAGGTTCAGATAAAGATCGGCATCGCCGCTACCGTAATTCAAAGCATCGTTAAAATAACTGATGGCTTTTGATGCGTTTCCTTTACCCAGCTCTTCGCCGCCGGCTTTATAAAAACCCAGATAAGCCATTTTTTTTGCTTTATCGGCTCTTTTCGCCTGTTTTGAGTTTGAAGCACCAATAGCAATGGCTTTGTCGGCAAACTCTTTCATCTTTGCATAATCACCTTTTTCTTTATAAACATTTTCTTTACCTAAAAAGGCTCTGATGCATTTGCTGTTTTTGGCAATGGCTTTATCGTACTGGGCAATGGCCTCGTCGTACTTTTTATTTTTCATTAAATCATTGCCGTGGCCTGCAAAAACCTGAGGAATAATGGTGTTAAACGTTTTTTCCGATTTTGAGTCGCCAATTTTTTTGGCAAAGGCAGCACCTTTTTCCAACTGGCTTACGGCATCATTATATTTTTTCTTTTTATAAAGTGTAATTCCGTAATATTTATAAGCTTTTACAAGGGCGGTTTGAGCACTGGCCGTCATATCAGCCGCAGCATCACCTGCCTTATTACCCATTTCAACCGCTTGTTCCAAAGCAGGAATGGCGTGAGCGTAATCTTTTGCTTTGTAATACTCTATGCCTTCGTTGTATTTCTGTCCTACCGCTTCAACCGACTGTGCCGAAACCGAAAAACCAAGAAGAACCATTCCTAACATCATCACAATTTTACCGTACAATTTCATAATTAAATTTTTTAGTTAAAAACTTTTTTAAAAAGTGGCGCAAGATACAAATATTCTCAAAATGCTATACCGCTATTTATGAGTTAAATAATATTAAAAAATAAAAAAACCCGACTACAATGTAGCCGGGTTATAAAAAACAAAAATGTTTTTATTCCGGATGAATAGCCTCAACGGGACATACATCAGCGCATGCGCCGCAATCTGTACAAAGGTCGGGATCAATTACATAGATATCGCCTTCGGAGATGGCTTCTACCGGACATTCATCGATACAGGTACCGCAAGCAGTACAATCGTCATTAATTTTGTAAGCCATAATGTTTAATTTTTAGGTTCTAAATTTCAGTGCAAATATATACAAATGTTTTCTCACACTCTCCAATTAAAAAAAAATAATGACCGGAACATTTTTTTTAGAATCCGGAAAAACAAACAATCCTAAAAGCGAAAACTTCCCATGGCACGATTTTGTTATAATTTGGAATTTAGACTTGTTATAATTTAACATCAAAACCAAAATTAATTTTCTTGTAATTTAGCGTAAACAGTTTATCAACAAATGTTTAAAGCATAATAGTATTTACACGACACCAAATAATGTACAGCGAAAAAAAAATTATCTATTTCGTTGGAGGTAAAATAATTGACTTAATTTTGTCGGGTTAAAAAAAATAAATTTTATGACAACGCATAAAGGAAAAGTCGTTGAACTGGAAAGTGCAGTAGTAAGGTTTGCCGGAGACTCGGGAGACGGTATGCAGTTAACCGGTAGCCTTTTTTCAGATTCAACAGCCTTCGCAGGTAACGATTTTGCAACATTTCCCGATTATCCTGCGGAAATCAGAGCTCCTCAGGGAACTGTTTCGGGTGTTTCCGGATTTCAAATTCATTTCGGACATTCCGATATTCATACTTCCGGCGACCAGGCCAACGTTTTAGTAGCCATGAATCCGGCTTCACTAAAAGCAAACTTAAAATGGGTTCAGTCAAACGGAATTATCATTGTTGATACCGATGCTTTTACTGAAAAAAACCTCGAAAAAGCAGGATACGAATCAAACCCTTTGACCGATAAAACGCTGGACGGCTATATTGTGGTTCAGGCTCCCATTTCGACGCTTACCAAAGAAGCGGTAAAAGATATGGGGCTTGATAATAAATCGGCCATGAAATCGAAAAACATGTTTGCACTGGGAATAGTGTTTTACATGTTTAACCGCGATTACAAAAAAACCTTCAGCTTTTTTGAGCAAAAATTTAAAAAGAACCCGTTGGTGGTTGAAGCCAACAAACGGGTGCTTGAAGCAGGTTATAGCTTTGGCGATACCATTGAGGTATTTGCCAACACCTATAAAATAGAACCCGCTCCGCTTACCAGGGGCCGCTATCGTAATGTTACCGGAAACCTTGCAACATCGTGGGGTGTGCTGGCCGCTGCCGAGCGCTCCGGAAGGAATGTATTTTTGGGTTCTTATCCCATTACTCCGGCTACCGAAATTTTACAGGAAATTGCCAAACACAAACAATTTACTGCCATTTCCATGCAAATGGAAGATGAAATTGCAGGGGTGGTTTCAACCATTGGTGCCAGTTTTGCAGGTGCCCTTCCCGTAACCTCAACATCGGGCCCCGGTCTTTCGCTTAAAAGCGAAGCCATTGGCCTGGCGGTTATGACCGAGTTGCCTTTGGTGGTTGTTAACGTACAGCGCGGTGGCCCGTCAACCGGATTGCCTACCAAATCGGAACAATCGGACCTTATGCAGGCATTGTACGGCAGAAACGGAGAAGCTCCGGTTGTTGTTATTGCCGCCAAAAGTGCTGCCGATTGTTTTTATGCAGCCTATGATGCATGTAAAATATCGCTCGAGCACATGGTTCCGGTAATTTTGCTCACCGACGGCTCCATCGCCAACGGTTCGGAAGTTTTTCAAATTCCGAAGGTGGCCGACTTACCTGAAATTAACCCTCCCATTGTTAAAGCCAACGATCCCAATTACGCACCCTACCGCCGCGATCCCGAAAAATTAAGCCGTTACTGGGCACTGCCCGGCACCGAAGGATTGCGTCACCGTTTGGGCGGACTCGAAAAAGAAGACATCACGGGTAACGTTTCGCACGATCCGTTGAACCATCAAAAAATGTCACACCTTCGTCAGGAAAAAGTTAACCGTGTTGCCAATTACATCCCCGAACTCGAAGTGGAAGGCGATGAAGAGAGCGATGTTTTGGTTGTTAGCTGGGGCGGAACCTACGGTGTAATGCTTACCGCTGTTGAAGAGCTTCGTAAAGAAGGTAAATCGGTAAGCCTGGCACATTTCAGAAATATTATGCCGATGCCTAAAAACACCAAAGAGGTGTTATCAAGATACAAGAAAATTATTGTTTGCGAAATCAACCTCGGACAGTTTGTTAACTATCTGCGGATGACTTTCCCTGAGTTTAAATTTTATCAATACAATAAAATTCAGGGTTTGCCATTTATGGTTAACGAGTTGAAAGATCAGTTTAACGCCCTTTTAAATGAATAAGACTATGGAAAGTAAAGTACAAACCCAAGCGCTTAAACTCAGTAAAGAAGATTTTGCCAGCGACCAGATGGTTAAATGGTGTCCGGGTTGTGGCGACCATGCTATTCTGCGTTCAGTGGAAGCTGTTTTTCCTGTTGTGGGAGAAAAACTGGGACTTAAAAAAGAAGATTTCGTGGTGGTGTCCGGTATCGGATGTTCCTCGCGTTTTCCATATTATATGAACACTTACGGTATTCACGGTATTCATGGCCGTGCTGCCGCTTTGGCTACCGGTATTAAAATTACCAATCCCGCACTTAATGTTTGGATGATTAGTGGCGACGGCGACTCCATGGCCATTGGCGGAAACCATTTTATTCATGTTGCCCGCCGTAATGTTGACATCAATTACCTGATGTTTAATAACCGTATTTACGGTTTAACAAAAGGGCAGTATTCGCCCACCACCTTTAAAGGCCAAAAAACAAAAACATCTCCTCAGGGAGTTTTTGAGCAGCCCTTTAATCCCGGCGAACTGGTTATCGGAGCCAGAGGAAAATTCTTTGCCCGTGTGGTTGATACCAACCCTAAACTGATGCAAAAGGTTTTTCTTGAAGCCGCATCTTTTAAAGGAGCATCCATTGTTGAAATACTTGCCAACTGCGTTATCTTTAATAATAAGATACACAGCGACATTACCGGAAAAGATACAAAGGACGACAACCAGCTGCATCTTGAAGCCGGTAAACCGATGATTTTCGGCAAAGAGAAAAACAAAGGAATTGTGCTTGAAGGTACCCGTTTGAAAGTGGTTACCATTGGCGAAGACGGTATTACCGAAGATGATATCCTGGTTCACGATCCCACCACCGAAGATTCAGGTATCCATATGATGCTTGCCAGCATGAGTACACCCGAATTTCCGGTAGCTCTCGGTGTTATCAGGGCTGTTCCGTCCGAAACCATTAATCAGGCCGTTTGGAATTCGGTTGCCCGTGAAAAAGAGGTTTCTCCATACAAAAATGTGGACGACCTGCTTAACAGCGGCAACACCTGGGAAATTGACTAACCGTTGATTTTAATAAATAAAAAAAAGCCTTTCTGTTTTCAGAGAGGCTTTTTTTATGTTGCCAAATTCTAATTTATTCCCGCCAAATTCTATTCGGAATCCGCCAAATTCTATTTTGTACTTGATAACCGCTTCCCGATTAGCTATTTTAGTGAAACTTAATCAACTAAATTATTACAGTTATGAGAAAAATAATGATGCTTTCAGTGGTTATGTTTTTTTGCAACATAACGTTTACAAATGCTCAGGTTGCCATTAACCTGGATGGCAGCGATCCGGATAATGCAGCAATGCTGGATGTTAAATCATCCTCAAAAGGGCTCTTGATTCCCCGCCTTACAACATCAAGTCGTAACTCGTTAACCGCAATTGCTTCCGGAGGATTAATGGTTTATGATACTGATTTAAAAAAGTTTTTCATATTTAACGACTCAATTTGGAAAGAATTGACTACGGGGAATATATGGACGGAAAACAGCTCTTCCGCCTATCTTACACATACCGACGAATTTGTTGGCATAGGAACCGCCAACCCCATAAAGAACCTGCATGTTGTAGGTGCCGATTCGTTAGGTTCCATTTTAATTGCACCCGATATTTCTACAATCTTTTCAAATAAAAGTTCTGAATTGTTATTTGGGGAAAACCGTAGTTATTATTCGGGAATGTCCATTCGCTATCAGGGAAATGAAGACAGAATGTACTTTTACGGAAAAAACGGCTCAACATCATACGGGCCCTTATTTACGATAAAACGAAACGGCGGCGTAGCTGTTAACACTTATAATCCGTTAAAAGACTTTCAGGTAACAGGTTCCGATACATTGGCTTCTCTGCTCTTAACTCCCGATGTAACTCCTTCGGGTGGTAATTCCGAGATTTTGTTTGCAGAAGATAAAAATTACATTTACGGTATGTCGATAAAATATGATGGCGGAGATAACCGGTTATATTTTATGGGAAAAAGTCAAACGTTAAATTACGGCCCTTATTTTACAATAGAAAGAAGCGGTAACGTGGGCGTAGGAATTACGGACCCTTCGGAGCTGTTTCATGTAGCAGCCACAGGAGATAATGTTGCCGTTTATATTGAGGGCGAAGGAAGAGGAACAAATGATGCCTCACTAATTTCAAAAAACACTTCCGTTACCGGTGGAAATGCTTGTTATTTTGAGTCCAACGGAAACCAAACAACTACTATTTTACGACAATATGGTAGTGGTGCCATTATGAAACTTATTGGTCCCGGTAGTGACGATGATGATTTACGGGTTTATAACGACGGTACTATTGAACAATTTAATGGTAATCATGTGCGTACCATAAGAATCGACCCGTCGGAAAACGGTACAAACACAGGCGGACAAATTACTTTGTATGGTTCCGATGGTGCCGCTTCTATTCAAATTGACGGAGATTATAACGGTAACGGACGGGTTATTACCGAAGAATTACAAATTTTAGGAGGAAGTGACTTGTCGGAATTTTTTAACCTGACCGATAAAACAAATATTCAAAAAGGAATGGTTGTTTCTATTGATCCCGAAAACCCGGGGCAACTTAAGATTTCGCAAACAGCTTACGATAAAAAAGTGGCCGGTATTGTTAGCGGTGCAAATAATATTAAACCCGGATTAATTATGAGTCAAAAAGGTACTGTTGCCGACGGCGATTATTTAGTTGCTTTATCGGGCAGAGTTTATTGCAAATCCGAAGCCGTTTCGGCTCCCATCGAAGTTGGCGATTTTCTTACTACTTCCGATATTCCCGGATATGCCATGAAAGTAAATGATTTTAATAAAGCCAAAGGTGCAATTCTTGGAAAAGCAATGACTTCGTTAAAATCAGGAAAAGGGTTAGTGCTTGTACTGATAACTTTACAATAACCAATGTTATGAAAACAATACTTTTAATCATACTACTACTATCATCTTCAATTTTTCTTGCCTGGATTTTAAAAGATAAAGAGAGAAGTGTTGAAAAAGATAACGAAGCCACTAATATTGTCGAACATATCAGGTATCAAAGACAGGCTCGCGAAGATAAAAACGGAACCATTCCGATGGATGCTTTATTAAAAGCTAAAAAACACATTGAGCAAATGCCTTCCTATACATCAAGAGATGCAGGCCTGTGGGAATGGGAATGGTTAGGCCCCGGAAATATAGGCGGCAGAATTCGTTCGATTTTAAATGACCCTGATGATCCTGATATAATATGGATTGGGTCGGTTTCAGGAGGCTTGTGGAAAACCACAAACGGAGGATCAACCTGGTCGCATAATAATGACTTTCTCCCCTCTTTGGCCATTTCGTCGATGGTGTACAATTCGGAAAATAAAAATATTATGTATGCAGGTACCGGCGAAAGCTATGCCGGCGACGGACTGCCGGGAGCCGGTATTTTTAAAAGCACCGACGGCGGTAATACCTGGTTACAACTTCCGTCAACCAATAACGATAATTTTAAATTTGTTAATCGCTTATGTGCACATCCTGATAGCGGTAACATTATTTACGCCGTTACCAACTCTGATTCGTTATACAAAACAACCGACGGCGGTACTACATGGGTAGCTTTGGAAGGCTTTCAATCAAGACCGCTGGATGTTAAACTCGATCCCAACAATACCAACGAAATTTATGTTGGTTGCAGGAACGGTCTTTCTATTTCATACGATTATGGTGCTACATGGGAATGGCAGGCAACCGGAGTTCCTGGTAAACTCCCTTTAAACACAGGAAGATGTGAAATTGGAATTGCCTTGTCGGCACCCAACTGGATATATGTTAGCATGAACCGTAACAAGGGAGAAATATGGTTATCTACCGATAACGGAAATTCATGGACAAGAAAAAATACCGGCAAAGAATATCTTGAAAAACAGGGAAATTATAATAATGCTATTTGGGTTTGTCCTGATGATCCTGAGAAGATTATTGTCGGAGGAATTGATATATATAGAAGCAAAAATGCCGGTTCTTACCTGAAAAAAATAAGTAACTGGCATTATTACCACAATGGAAGTATAGCAAATTCAGCTCATAGCGACCAGCATTGTATTGTGCCGGTATCAAATTACAATACAGATTCTCACGCAGTTGTTTTGTTTGGAAATGATGGCGGTATTCAGAAAAACACCGATGTTTGGAGCGCAGTTGCCAGATATAATTGGGTTAATCTTGCAACCGGAACACTTGGAATAACTCAGTTTTACGGTGGTTCGGCAAATAATGTCGGAAGTCTTATTGTTGGAGGAACCCAGGATAATGATCAGCTGAGATACAAATCGGGCGGAAGTTGGAGCGGCCCCTCAAACTGGTATCAGGCCGAAACGGGAGATGGCGGGTTTACTGCAATTGATTATACCGATTCGGATATTATCTATAGTGAATATGTTTTCCTGCACATAGAAAAAAGTACCAATGGAGGAGATAGTTATAAAGATTCTTTTACCGGTATTGGCGATGAGGGTACCTCGTTAAGAGCCTTGTTTGTTGCCCCTTTTGTAATCGACCCGAATAATCATTCAATTTTGGTTGCCGGTGGTTCAAGAATCTGGAGAACAGGAGATGGCGCAGATTCGTGGTACAGAATAAGGGATACTATAGGTATTAAAGATGTTGTGGGTTCTGATGTTTACTATTACAGGTGTAGTGCCATTGATATTGCCCACGATAATTCTGATTTAATATGGGTAGGATATGAAAATGGCGAAATAGCAAAAACCTACAACGGTGGATTTACATGGGAAAGAGTTGATACCAATTCTGTTTTATTGCCCCCGGCCTACGTAACGGATATTTGTATTAATCCGAATAACAGCAATGAAGTTTGGATAACATTTGGCGGATTTAATAATAACAGGGTTTGGTTTACAAATGATGCAGGTACAACATGGCATAACCGAAGCGGAACGCCTCCAAACGATCTTCCCGCTTTGCATATTAACACCATAAGGGTGCATCCCCAAAATGGCAGTTATGTTTATATAGGAACCGATTTGGGTGTTTTTGCAACGCAGGATAAAGGTTTAAACTGGAGTGTAACTACTCATTACCCCGATAACGAAGGGCCCGTTAATACACAGGTATATGAATTATTTTGGCAAGGCGACGAGTTCTTAATTGCTGCAACCCACGGTAGAGGTATGTATCGTACAGAAGCTCCTTTATTTAATGTTTATGTTGATAAATCCGTCCCAAATGGTGGTAACGGAAGTCAAATGATGCCTTTTAATAAAATAGCTGATGCCGAAAACAATAGAGGCCCCGGTTCAAACATGCTCATAAAAACAGGTAATTATAATCAAACGTCGCCTTTGTTAATACAAAAAGAAGGATTGTTGATAACACAAGATGGTTCGGTAACAATAAAATAATTTCCGTAACTAACAAAAATTCAAGACGGTTCGGTATTATGACAGGCTCATGATACAAACAATATCGGTAAATAGAAAAAGCTAATAAATTAACTGTTAATTATCAAGATGCCGCTTGATGGCACGCATCAGCTTTTTATAATCGTCCTTTTGTTTGTCGGTGCCGTGGCTTAACAGGGTGAGGTAAGCGTTTTTATATTGATGCTGCATGTAGTTGATGTATGCTTTGTTGTATAAAATGTCATCGTTATGCGGAAATATGTACAAAGCACGGTTCATGTAATCCAGCGCTTCACCGGTTTTTTTCAGCTGAACCGAAACCAAAGCAAGGTTGCTTAAAACACCTACATTGTCGGGAAAATATTTTA
>Ga0256913_10001161_pt1 | contig 13598 bp, 7 predicted proteins | sample Axial_MatmetaG_FD_185970 | JGI IMG/M metagenome (GOLD analysis project Ga0256913, IMG submission 185970) | Deep-sea worm associated microbial mat communities from Axial Seamount, Juan de Fuca Ridge, Pacific Ocean - Axial_Mat | ecosystem: Environmental > Aquatic > Marine > Oceanic > Microbial...
GAGTTTGTCCGATATATCTTCTTCGTGAAACTTGGTTTCTTGTTTTAGTTTTAGCGGTAAGTCGGCAAAAATACTGTCTTTGTGCAGTAGCAAATACAGTAAATCGAAATCGTCTTTTTGCAGATTAAACAAATCGAATTCCTCGTATTCGTTGGCGTAATCAACGTAAAAACGCAATTTTCTAAAATTCGAGATAATCACATATTTGCAGTCGGGCTGATTGTTTTTATACCCAAACGCTTGTTCGGTTACTTTGGTAAAATCTTTGGTCTTGGTCGATTTTAGTTCTATAACTGCAATGGCTTTTTCGTCTTTCAATATGGCTCCGTCAGCCTTTTTGCTATCGGCTTGGTTTTTAAATTCTCTCGATAGGTTATGATTTTCGTCCGGGTTTAAAATATATCCCAATACATCTACAAAAATATCACGCAAAAATCCGTCTTGGTATTCTTCTTCTTTTAACTTATTTATTTTCTGTGTTTTAGAAGGGTTGTAGTTTTCTCTGAATTTTGCAAAGGCATTGTTAATCTTCTCGCTGTCGATACTCGCAAGATGCTTATTTATAACCGATTTCTGAAACATTGCCATTTTAATTATCCTTTTTTTATTTTAAAGGATAAAGGTATCATTTTTACTTGTGCGAAGGAAAAAATAGCTCTTTTGGTTTTCAACATTCTATTAACTTCTATTTTCAATTTATCAAAAAAACCAAATTCCGATATTTCGGAACAAGTTATGCTATTTGTGGGTTGGGGATTTATACAATTTCCCTCTAACTTTTTTCCAATTTTCCTGCTTGTGTGTAACTAATTGATATGCAACTAAACTTGATTTCTATTTACAAAATTATAATCTGAAATTATTGTGTTTAAAAATATTTTTGCTTCATAATCGGTTTGAATACCTAATACTTGTTCTATTTTATTTTTTGTTTCATACGAAAGTGTAATATTTTTAGCTGTAGGATTTTTTACAACCAAATCTAAAACTTCTTTCACTATTGTGATATCATTATCGTTCAAAAGATTAATGTTTTGAAATTGTACTTGATAATTTTCATCTACAGTAGCAAAAATTGTATCGGTTAATAGAGATTTTTGGTTTAATTTAATAACAGTTGTTCCTGCAACAACATCGCCCAAACGTTGTCCTTTTTTTGTAAAAGCAATGCTAAATACTGCAATACCACCCATCATTGTATAAATATCTACAAGCCGAAAAATCCATCTTACAAAATAATGATAAAATTTTGGTTTTCCGCCATCTAAACGAACTACCTTTATTTTCATAATTTTTTTTCCTATTGTTTGCCCTTCAAAAAAAACTTCGAAGAAGATATTGTAGAATATTACAGGAATGGAAATAATAAATCCCAAGATAATACCTATTGTTTGTCCCTGATTTATGTTAGCCGCATCAAAAATGGATATTATTACAAATAGAAAAATAAAATACATGAATAGAATTATAAAATCGAATAATGAAGCTAACATTCTATTTCCTAAACCGGCAATTCTATTTGATAGTTCAACATTTTGTGCTGTATTTATATTAAAATTTTCCATAATTATCTGTCAAAATCAAAATTATCAATCCAACTTCTACGCATAGGTAAAGCTAAATCTTTTAACATTGCTGCTTTCACATTTATTTTAAAAGTATAACTTTTATAAGTTCCGAAAGGTATTAAATCTAAACTCATTTGCCAACAATGTAGGTCTCTAATAAAACGCAAAGAAGTGTAAGTGAATTCCGATTTTTCTAAATCGTAACCAGAATTAAAACTAAATATCCAGTTTTTTGTTAATGTTATATTCCCTTGAAATCTTAATGTTTGTGTGATATTTTTTTCCCATTCTTGAGTATTTACAACAAACAAATTACTATTCATTATTAAGCTGTAATCTACCGAAAAATTCCACGGCACAGAAAAATCGGAATACACATAAAAGGCATTTATCGGAATTCCTGTTGCATTAGAAACCTCTTCATCGGCACGAGTTATATCTCTTTTATTTTTACCCGGCGATAATCCTTTGGAATTTAATGTTGCTCCTAAGGATAAATTCCAACTTACTAATCTAAAAAGCTGATTTTTACTATCGTATAAAAATGTGTTATACAGATGCCCCGTAGAATCGTTGTCGTACATAGTTAGTCTTGTGCTAAAATTAACCCTAAATATTTTAATTAAATTTGTGTTTGCCCTTATGTTAATATCAGACCAATTTAAACTGTCTAGAGCCATATTGTATGCTGTACTGAAATTTAATGAATTTAATAAGCTTATTTTTTTGTTTGTTTTAACAGAATCTTTTCTGTTTCTAACTTTCATTTCAAAATTATTATTTAAACTAAGCGAAATTCTTCCGTATTTTCCGCTTGGCGGTGTTCCGTAAATACCTTTCCATGCACCGGAACCACCATCATAAATTGAGTATTTTTTTTCGGTTCCATCGTGCATAGTAAAATATTGATAATATCCATATTTTGCTTCTCCAAAATCGGGTCGCCAATCGAAACTAACTGTTGGTGTCATTTTGTGACGAATTGCCTGTATTACAGGGTCTTTTCCTAAAAACTGGTACATTCCAAAAATTTGTGTCGATACAGGTAAGGATACTTTATAATCCCATGCTCTTGAAAAGCTATTTACAGTATCAATTGTAAATTGGTCGTATGTTGTATCGGTTGGCGATATTACCATTTCTTCGAAACTTCTGTTAATCGATTTAAAATACCATCGTTCTGTGTAATCGGCTCTAGGACTTAAATTAATATATTTTAAAACTTTCATTGATGTACTGATAGGCACTTTTTGAATAATACCGTTTCTGAATTGATCCATTCCTTCGGGAGTAAATATTGTATCTTCGTGTACTTGAGTTACAATATTTTTAAAATTGTTACTATACGAAATACCCACTTTCTCGTACCACCTTGCTTTTCCAACTCTATTTTTTCTTTTTAAAGGATAAATTCTTGACATAGAAAGCGAGAGCTGTGGCAAGGTTACATCCATATATCCGGTAAATTCTGATGTATTATTTTGGCTTTGTGCTGCATTAACATTTAAATTGAATGGAGAATTCGGAAACTTTAAACGATAGTTTACACTAGAACTTAACGAACCACTCAACCTGTCTTGATCGCTAATAGTATTATATGCTTTAAATGTACTGGAACCCATATTTACATTTGCAGAAAAACTACTATTTGGTCTTGCTTTAGGGTCTTGTCTGTGTTGCCATTTTATCCAGTAAGCCGATGATTTTGTATAAGTAGGTTCAAATGTTTCTCCTACATAAAGTTCTGAATAATCTAATTTAAAGTTACCACTAAACTTATACTTCTTCTTATAATTTGTTTTATCTTTAACACCCCAGCTACCGTTTGTATAAATATCAAAAAGTATTTTTGTATCAACATAATCGCTAATATGGAAATAATAACCTCCATCTCGCAAGAAAAAACCACGTCTTTCTTCTTCTCCATATGATGGAATAATTAAACCTGAAGCATTTTTATTTTGATCGGGAAAAATACCAAAAGGCAAACCTATTGGCAAGGGAACATCTTCAATAACCAAATACGAAGGTCCTGCAACAATTTCTTTATCAGGAATTACCTTTGCTTTTGAGAGTTTTAAATAAAAATGAGGGTGTTCTCTATCGCAGGTAGTAAATTTTCCGTTTTTAATGCAAATTTCGTTATTTGGTAATTTTTTTGTTTTTGCACTATGCAAATAACCTCCACCTTGCTCGGTTATAACCCCTTTTATTATTCCTTTTTTTGAACTTAAACTATATCTTATTGTATCGGCTTCAAATTCTTGAGTTTTATCTTTAAACAAAGGTTTACCATTAACCCGTCCTAAGCTATCGCTAACTCCATATGCCTCAATTATTTTAGTTTGCATATTAACTGATATATATTCTGCTTCCAAACGAATATCTCCATAAACAACATAAGCATCACCATATAAATACACAGTTTGGTTTGCAATATCAAAAGCCGTAGAATCCATTCCATTATATGTAAATGGAACATCAATAGATTTATTTTTTTCGCTAGGTTTTACCTCTACAGTGTTAGAATCTACAATTTCAACAGTATTTGTATCAACAGTATTTTTATCTTCATAAAAATTAGAAACAGTATCTCCTCCTAAATAAATAACACTGTCATTTGTAACTATACCAATAGTATCATTGTTATTAATAAACATAGAATCAGGTTCTTCAACTTGCGAAAAAGCAGATATGTTACAAATTAAAATAACAATTAAAACAAAAAGATATCGTTCTAATTTCAAATACAAATTATTAGTATTATTTTTGTAGTAAACTATTTAATTATTTTTTCAAAAATAAATATAATATTACATTATACATAATGATGAAGCTTTATAAATATTACTTTTTAACACTTATTTTAACTTTCTTTATAAGTTTTAATAATCTGGCTCAGGCACAAGACGATACAAAAAAGAAAGAAATGCTTGTTGTAATTGATGCCGGACACGGAGGAAAAGACCCGGGAGCAATAGGACCATCCGGTAGCGAAAAAGATTTAGCTCTAAAATTAGCTCTAAAACTTGGTAATTATATTAAAGAAAATTTTGATGATGTAAAAGTTGTTTATACTAGAGATAAAGATGTTTTTATTGAACTTTATAAAAGAGCTAGAATTGCCAACGAAAATAAAGCCGATTTGTTTATTTGTATTCACGCAAACTCTAACGATAGCCCAAAACCATATGGTTGCGAAACCTATGTATTAGGGAGCAGACGAAATGCTAGTAATTTAGCTGTTGCTAAAAAAGAGAACTCGGTAATTCTTCAAGAAGATAATTACGAATTGCAATACGATGGATTTGACCCAAACTCACCTGAAGCAAATATAATTTTCACACTTTACCAAAACGAATTTTTAGACCAAAGCTTATTGTTTGCAGGAAAAGTAGAAGATCAATTTAAAAACAGAGTTGGCAGACACGATAGAGGTGTTAAAGAAGCAGGTTTTGTTGTGCTTTACAGAACTACTATGCCAAGTGTATTAATAGAAGTAGGTTTTGTATCTAACCCTGAGGAAGCAAAATTCCTATTCTCTGAACAAGGTAGCGATTATATGGCATCGGCAATGTACAGAGCTTTTAAAGAATACAAAAAAGAAACATTTGATGAAGAAGTAATCCCCGAAAAAAAACCTGAACCAAAGCCAGTTGTAAAAGCAAATATTGTTTACAAAATACAAATTGCTACAATGAATAAAGAGGTTAAAATAAAGCCACAAAAATTTAAAGGATTAGAAGGTGTTACAATGTATAAAGATGGTAATGCCTATAAATATTTCTACGGTAACGAAACAGATTACAGCAAAGTAGCAGATTTACAAAAAAAAGCCAGAGAAAAATTTCCTGATGCTTTTGCAGTAGCTTTTAAAGATGGTAAGAAAATATCTATTAAGGAAGCTCGTGAGTTAAATAAGTAGTGTCTGTTTATAAAGTCCCCTAACTTCGTTACACTCGTATTAAAAGCGGTCATTTACATTAGTAAACTTCCTTAGTTTCAATACTTCGCAAGCCTCGTTATAGAACTTTATAAACTAGACCCTCTACTTTAGATACTAGAGTTTGAGACTTGATATATTAGCAATAAAGCATAAAATAATATTTCAATTGAAAATTAAACAATATTAACTACCTTTGCGGTTCAGTAGGTCGTTCTGTCGCTTTTCGTTAATCGGAGAGAGGAAAGTCCGGACAACACAGAGCATTATTCTTTAGAAATTAAAGATACTCGCGAGGGTATGTTTTTGTAACAGAAAATAACCACCTCGATTTATCGAGGTAAGGGTGAAAATGTGAGGTAAGAGCTCACGGGCATATTAGGTGACTAATGTGTGGTACAAAACAATAAGTTGCAAGACTATGTATATTGGTGCTTGAGGGCTGCTCGCTCGATGCCAAGGGGTAAGTCGCATTAGATAAATGACAGAAATTCTGCTTGCAGAAAACAGGATCCGGCTTATAGACCTACTGTTTTTTTAATTGTTAAATAATTATGTGTAGTTCGAGCATTCTTGCTCGTTTATCGAACAAAAATGTTTGCTTTACATAATTAAATGGTTAATAACAATAGAACAATAGAATTAAATGGATTACAAAAACCAAATAGAAAAGTTTAAACTTGAAAATCAATACAGATTTTTAAAGAATATTGAAGCTATTGATGAAAAATATATTCTTTATAAAACTAAAAAACTAATAAACCTTGCTTCAAACGATTATTTAGGTATTTCTACAAATAATAATTTATACGATAGTTTTATTACAAAACTAAAACAAAACAAATATAAATTAAGCTCTACTTCTTCTAGATTACTTAGTGGAAATTACGAAATATATTCAAAGCTTGAAGATTTAATTTCAAAACAATACAACAAATCTGCTTTAATTTACAATTCAGGATATCATGCAAATACAGGTATTTTACCTGTTTTATCCACAAATAAAGATTTAATAATTGCCGATAAATTAATTCATGCAAGTTTAATTGATGGTATTAAATTATCTGATGCAGATTTTAAAAGATTTAAACACAAAGATTACCAACAACTTGAAATAATCTTAAAAAAAGAAAGAGTTAAATACAAAAATGTTTTTATTGTTTCTGAAAGCATTTTCAGCATGGATGGAGATAGTGCAGATATACAACAACTTGTAGAGTTAAAACAAAAATTTAATACACTGCTATATATCGATGAAGCCCATGCAATTGGTGTATCCGGCAAAAATGGTCTTGGTATTTGCGAAGAACAAAATTTAATAAATAATATTGATATAATTGTTGGAACATTTGGCAAAGCTATTGCCTCTGTTGGTGCTTTTGCAGCATTAAATCAAGATGCTAAAGAAATGCTTATAAATAAATCGCGAAGTTTAATTTATACCACTGCTTTACCTCCAATAAATTTAGAATGGACATATTTTGTTTTGAAAAAACTAAATGAATTTGAAAAAGAAAGAGAAAATTTAAAGCTACTAAACAAACAAATTATTTCTTTATTTAAAGCAAAGAATATTAATATTGATGCTGAGAATCATATTATACCCATAATTACAAAAACCAACGAAAATACACTTAGAATTTACAATAAATTATTAGAATCAGGATATTTTGTTTCGGCAGTTCGTCCACCAACAGTTCCTGTAAATACTGCACGTATTCGCCTATCATTAAAATCTAATTTAAAAATTAATGATTTTGAAAGATTAGTTAATGTATTTGTTCTTTCAACTTAAAACCTTACTTTTGCACAAAACACAAAAATGAATAAAAAAAATAATTTACCGGCTTTAATAAGTTTAATATCTCTTTTCTTTGTTTGGGGTTTCATTACCGTAATGAATGATATTCTGGTAAATTCATTCAAAAGTATTTTTGAACTAACAGCCACTCAGCGTTCGCTTGTACAAATGGCATTTTTCGGTGCATTTTTTATTGTTTCCTTAATTTATTTTTTGATAAGCTCCATTTCCGGAAAAGACCCGATTAACAAAATTGGTTATGCAAACGGAATGATTATCAGTTTAATAATAACAGCAATTGGTTGTTTTGGATTTTATCCTGCTGCTGAATTAAATTCTTATGCCGCATTTCTTTCATCGCTTTTTGTTTTAGCAACAGGTGTAACACTCTTGCAAATTTGTTCTAATCCTTATGCCGCCATAATCGGCAAACCCGAAACAGCTTCAAGTCGTTTAAATTTAGCACAAGGTTTTAACTCGCTGGGAACAACCATAGGTCCTATTGTTGGGACAATTCTTATTTATAATATCTTTTCTAACGGAACACAAACCGTTGAATCAATAAGCAAAACTTACGTGATGTATGGTTTTGTTTTTGTTTTGATGGCAATAATTGTAAAACTTGCCAAAATGCCCGCTTTCACAAACGACGAAAAAATTGAAAAAGGTTTATCGGTATTAAAAAATCGCAATTTACTTTTCGGAATTTTTGCAATATTCTTTTATGTAGGTTCAGAAGTTTCGGTTGGCACTTGGATAGTACAATTTTTAAAAGACGACCCAATTTTACATTTGGAAGAAAGTCATGCAAGTTATTTTCTATCATACTTTTGGGGTGGTTTAATGATTGGTAGATTAATGGCAAGTCAAGCATTAAACAAAGATATCAAACCGATTAAAAAATACATTTCCATGATTGCCATTGCTTTTACAGTATTTTTCTTTATCTATTTGGCAACATCTATAAAGCATACCGATGCAGGTTTTGCTTTTACTCCACTCTCGTTTAGCAAGGTTTATATTTACATGATATACATTATATTAAGCATTTTTGCTTTTGTAATTAGCGGTAGCAATGCAGCAAAAACCTTGGTTGTTTTTTCCATCATCAATGCAGGATTAATACTAACTGCAATATTTTCAAAAGGCGAAATTGCAATGTGGTCGCTACTGGGAGCAGGTTTATTCTTTTCAATTGGTTGGTCAAATATTTTTACTTTAGCAATAAAAGATTTAGGAAAATACACAAGTCAAGGTTCTTCTCTACTTGTGATGGCAATTGTTGGCGGTGCAGCACTTCCGTGGATACAAAGCCATATTATTGAAACAGAAAATGTAAAAGTTTCGTTTATAATTCCACTTATAGGATTATCTTATATAATTTTTTATGGATTGAACGGATATAAAACCAAAAAGCAAAAAGTTTAAATGAAAAACATAGCAATAGGAATAGATATAGGCGGTACAAACATTGAGTTAGCTTGGGTTAAACCCGATGGCTCGATGATAAAGACTTTATCTTATAAAACTGCCGATTTTCCACAAGTAGAGAACTTTATAGAAAAAGTTGGTAATACAATCTTATCTGTAAATAAAGAATTATCTGATTTTGAAATATCAGGAATTGGAATTGGAGCACCAAACGGAAACTACTTTACAGGTAGCATAGAGTTTGCACCAAATTTAAAATGGGAAGGCAAAATAGAACTTGCTAAATTAATAGAGCAAAAAACAAATTTAAAAACCCAATTAACCAACGATGCCAACGCAGCTGCCTTTGCCGAAAAGCTTTTTGGCGGTGCAAAGCAAATGAATAATTTTCTTGTGGTAACACTTGGTACAGGTTTGGGCTCAGGTATTTTTGTAAACGGAGAAATACTTTACGGCTCTACCGGATTTGCCGGAGAATTAGGTCACACAACAGCTATTGAAAGCGGTAGAAAATGTGGCTGTGGCAAAAAAGGATGTTTAGAAAGCTATGCTTCGGCAACAGGAATTGTAAAAACTGCAAAAGAGTTTCTAGCTTTAAGCAAAATTGATACAGAACTTAGCAAAAAAGAAAATTTCGATGCAAAAGATATTTTTGTTGCAGCACAAAACAATGATAAATTAGCTTTAGAAACAATAAAATATACAGGTGAAATTTTGGGTAAAAGTTTAACCGATTATGTTGCTCTTTTTAGTCCCGAAGCAATATTTTTAACAGGCGGTCTGGCAAAAGCACACTCTTTGTTAATTCCTGCAACAGAAAATGCAATGAATAAAAATATGCTTAAAATTTTCAAAGAAACTGCTAAAATTCTGCCATCAAGTTTACTTGAACAAAACGCCGGACTTTTGGGAGCAGCAGCAATGGCAATTTCTAAAGAGTAATTAATAATAGTAAAAAATACATAGCACCTCATAGGTGCTTTTCATTTAAAATTAATTCGCTATTAGCGACAAAAAATATTAAAATGAGAAAATACACATTTATCACACTATTAGCCTTAATAATAACATCTTGCACAAGTGTTAAAGAAAGCAAAGACATTGTAGATTATGTAAATCCATTAATTGGAACCGACGGACACGGACACACATATCCGGGAGCAACTTCGCCATTTGGTATGGTGCAACTAAGCCCCGATACTCGCCTCACAGGTTGGGACGGTTGTTCGGGATATCACTATACAGATTCTGTAATTTACGGATTTTCGCACACACATTTAAGCGGAACAGGTGTTCCCGATTATGGCGATATTTTGCTAATGCCGATTACAGGCAGTGCTGTTTATAAAAATACCGAATACTCATCAAGTTTTTCGCACAAAAACGAAACTGCAAAAGCAGGATATTATAGCGTAAAACTAGATAAACATAATATTTTTGCAGAGCTCACAACAAGCCCACGAACAGGAATGCACCGCTATACTTTTGCTCAAGAAAATGATAATAAAATAATTTTGGATTTAAACCATCGAGATGAAGTTTTAAATGCCTTTTTAGAACAAGTTAACGATTCCACGCTAAGAGGATACAGAATTTCGAGAGCTTGGGCACAAGAGCAATCTGTTTATTTTTATATGCAGTTCTCACAAAAAATTGACTTAGTAGAAATTATGTCAAAAGATAGTTTGATAAATTCTAGAACCTATCAATCTACCGATATTGTTGCTTCAATTCAGTTCCATAAAATTAAAGATAAAAAATTACTTGTGAAAGTTGGTATTTCGGCTGTTGATATGGAAGGAGCAAAAACTAATTTGCAACAAGAAAACCCTAACTGGGATTTTGATAAACTGAAAGAACAAAACATAGAACTTTGGCGAAAAGAACTAAGCAAAATTGAAATTACCGATAATGACGAAAGCAAGAAAACTGTTTTCTACACAGCACTTTATCACAACCTAATTGTTCCTAATATTTTTTCTGATGTTGACGGCAGATATCGTGGAATGGATTTAAAAATTCACAAATCAGATAAAAATCAGTACACAATTTTCTCGCTGTGGGATACTTACCGTGCCACTCACCCACTCTACACAATTATAGAAACCAAACGCACTGCCGAGTTTATCAATACTTTTAAAAATCAATATAATGATGGTGGTATTTTACCAATTTGGGAACTATCGGCAAATTACACAGGTTGTATGATTGGTTATCACTCAATTCCGGTAATAAGCGATGCTTTTCTAAAAGGCGAAACAGATATAAATGGAGATTCTTTATTGCAAATGATGTTGAGCTCGGCAAATCAAGATAAACTTGGCTTAGAAGCTTACAAAAAGCTTGGTTATATTTCAATTCAAGATGATGCCGAATCGGTATCAAAAACATTAGAATATTCTTATGATGATTGGTGTATTGCCCAAGTAGCAAAGAAAGTAGGAAACGACAGCATTTACCAAATTTTTATGCAAAGAGCACAATCTTATAAAAATATCCTTGACCGGTCTATCGGCTATATGCGACCAAAATTGAACGAAACTTGGAAAGAACCGTTTAATCCTACCGAAGTAGATTTTAACTACACCGAAGCAAACTCTTGGCAATACAGCTTTTACGTTCCGCAAGATATGTTTTCGTTTAGAGATATGATTGGCGGAAACGAGCAGTTTGAAAAACAATTAGATAATTTATTTACTGCTTCGAGCAAAACAACAGGCAGAGAACAGTCTGATATTACGGGACTTATAGGTCAATATGCACACGGGAACGAGCCAAGTCATCATATGGCATATTTATACGATTATGTGAACAAACCCGAAAAAACTCAAAAATATGTGCAAAGAATTATAGATGAGCTTTACACCGACCAACCCGATGGACTTTGTGGAAACGAAGATTGTGGGCAAATGTCGGCATGGTATGTTTTTTCTGCAATGGGATTTTATCCTGTAAATCCGGCAAATGGCGAATATGTTTTTGGCAAGCCACAGTTTGATGAAATAAAACTGAATTTGGAAAACGGCAATCAATTTATAATTGAAAAAACAGGCGATAAATCGCCGGCAGCAATGATAAGTGAAATTTTATTGAACGGCGAAAAATACACAAAAGCATATATCACTCATAGCGATATTATGCAAGGCGGGAAACTCACATTTGTAATGTCGGCAACAAATGTAATTTCTTTTGATGAGAAAGATTTACCAAACTCAAAAATAACTGATAATATGATTGTTCCATTGCCTGCAATAAGAGGTGCAAAACGAACCTTTAGAGATAGCACTATTATTAGTCTTGAAGCAATTGATGGTGCAAAAATTATGTATTCTTTAAACAGTAGCGATGAAAAAGAATACACAAAACCAATTGTTATATTTGATGAAAGCACTATTAAATTTAAGGCAATAAAAGACGGAAAAGAGAGCAAATCTCTTGAAGCAAAGTTTTATAAAATCCCCAAAGGGAGAACTATCACTATAACAAATAAATGGCAAGAACAATACTCTGCCGGTGGCAACGATGCTTTAATTGACGGACTAAAAGGAACAAACAATTTTAGAACAGGAGCATGGCAAGGTTATTATTACGAAGATTTAGAAGCAATTATTGATTTAGGTGAGCCAATGATGCTTACAAAAGTAAAAACTAATTTTATTCAAGATGCACGCTCATGGATTTGGATGCCGGAATATGTTGAGTATTGGGGTTCAAACGATGGAGAATATTATTTTCCTTTGGGAAAAGAAAAAAACGATATCGACAAGTTTGATTACTACAATACCTATATAAAAAGCTTTACGGCAAGTTTTTATCCCAAGAAAATTAAATACATTAAAATTTTTGCAAAAAACCATAATATTTGCCCGAAAGGACACCTCGGCGAAGGAGAAAATGGATATATTTTTGCTGATGAGATTGAATTTGTTCCCGTAAAATAAACAATAGAAGTTTTTTGCATTTTGTATAATATTTTTATCAAAACCAAAATATTACGTTGCAAAATTATTTTATAAATATTATCTTAGTAAAAAATTAAGATTATGAAAAAAATTACACTTTTTTTATTTTTTATTACAATCGTAATAAATTCTTTTTCACAAAAAACACCTGTTCCTAATAATTTTTCGCCTAAGGAACTTTTATCATTACCGGAATATCGACCTCCACAAACACGCAGCACAACTACCCCACCCAACTTTCCGGTGCGAACAGCTGCCGAATGGGAAGAAATGAGCTCGGTGTTAATATCGTTTCAATATTACGAAAATTTTTTAACCGAAATAGTTCGTTATGCTCGCGAAGAAGCTCATGTGTATATTTTTTGCGACGATTCGAACTCTGTAAAAAATACTTTAACAAACAGCGGTGTTGATTTATCAAATATCTCGTATTTACAACATTCTATGAACAGTGTTTGGATTCGCGATTACGGACCAAATAATATTTATAAAAATGATGTCGAAGATTTAAGTTTAGTAGATTGGGTATATAATCGTAATCGTCCCGACGACGACACATCTCCCGATTATTTTGCTCAACAAACAAATATTCCTATTTATGGAACCGTAAATCCACCAACCGATTTAGTAAATACCGGCGGTAATTTTATGTCTGACGGATTTGGAACCGCATTTGCCTCTGAACTGGTTTTAGACGAAAATGCTACAACAAGTTCGTTTAATCAAACTCCTAAAACCGAAGCCGATATCGATACAATTATGAAAAACTTTATGGGAATAAACCGTTATATTTTAATGCCGACTCTACCTTTCGATGGGATTCATCATATAGATATGCATATAAAATTGTTAGACGAACAAACATTACTCGTAGGTGAATATCCCGCAGGTGT
>Ga0256913_10001162_pt1 | contig 13594 bp, 15 predicted proteins | sample Axial_MatmetaG_FD_185970 | JGI IMG/M metagenome (GOLD analysis project Ga0256913, IMG submission 185970) | Deep-sea worm associated microbial mat communities from Axial Seamount, Juan de Fuca Ridge, Pacific Ocean - Axial_Mat | ecosystem: Environmental > Aquatic > Marine > Oceanic > Microbial...
GTTTAGTATTGTTTAAGAAAGAAACCTGCACTTAATTCTCCGGCTTTATCGTCATCTTCCGCTGCACAGCTGCCGCTCGATCTGGTGGTAATAATGACAACCAAAGAGGAACGACAGATACAACTCCTTCTTTTTTCGCAAGAACTTCAGTAACTCGTAAAGTATCAATAAGAAGTTGGTCATCATAGTTTTCTAAAATACTTGCCGCTTTGTTAGGAGGCATATTTCTTAGGGTTATTGCATTTTGCTCAATCATCCTCATTTTATCTTCGTACATGTTTATCCGCTGGTTAAGTGTTTTTTCTTTTTCTTCCAGTGCCTTTTCTCGTTGAATGACAGATTCCTCATTTTTCTTGATTGCAATTTCTTTTTCTTTTAAGGTTTCTTCTTTTTGTCGCAATGATGCTTCATATAACGCAAGCGACTGTCTTTCTTTTCCTAGACGTAGATTTTCTAAATAAAACACATCCGCTGCTTGTTTATCAACTTTTACAGTATCTTTCTTACCAATTATATTGCCCAAAGGAGCAAACCACGTACGAACGCTCACCAGTTCCAAATAATCCAACCAAACAAATAAGCCTATCACTAAGACAAAAATAAGAACTAGATAACTCAGAGCAACAAAAAATCGCTTCATCGTTTGTCACCCTCCCAAAAACAAGTGGAAAGTTCATCAATATTTTGCTGCTCCCATTTTATTTGTTCCTTTCTTTCAGTTGCATGTTGTTTTTCTTTCAGCGTTTCCAAAGCTTTCCGACGTCCCCTTGCATAATAATACTCATTTTGTTTTACAAGCAATTCATTCTGCAAATTCTTTCTCTTTTCCTTTAGCATACCTTCTTTATGGTCTAAGAAAGCATAATACCGATTGCGCATAAAATACCAGGAAAACTGAAAAGAGCGTTGTTCTTGTATGCGTAGCTGATGCTTCTTATCCTTTATCGTTCTTTTTTCATCTTCTATTTGTTGCACCTGTCGTACAATATTTGCTAAATGCATTTGCTTTTGTTCTTCTTCGTAACGACGAATGGAAAGCACGCCTTCAAGAGAAAACTTATTGCGCCTTCTCAACACCTTCTCCCACCAGTTCAGCAAGCCATTGAAGCATCGCAGACATATCCTGATACTCACCCAATTGTTGGGTAAGAAAAGGACTTAATTGTTCAACTGTATGGCAAGCTGCGTCTAACTTTTCATCACTTCCCTTTATATATATTCCTGATTGAATAATGTCTTTTGCGTGTTCATACCGTGCCAATGCCTGTCTAAGTTGAACTGCATATCTGCTTAACTGTGAAGGTGCGACTTGAGTTGCTAATCTTGAAACAGAACGCAAGACATCTATCGCAGGAAAATGATTTTGTTCAGCTAAGGCTCGGCTGAGTACTATATGTCCATCAAGAATACCCCGGATAGTGTCTGATATCGGTTCATCCAAGTCATCACCTTCTACCAATACATTGATAAAAGCAGTAATAGAACCCCTGGAGGCCGTTCCGCATCGTTCCAACAACTTGGGTAAAACCGCATCGACTGAAGGTGGAAAGCCCCGAAAAGCCGGCATCTCTCCTTTTGCCAAGCTAATCTCCCGTTGGGCACGAGCAAACCGCGTGATTGAATCGAAAAGCAACAAAACATCATTTCCCTGATCACGAAAATATTCTGCAATACTCACTGCAACAAAAGCTGCTCTAAAGCGTGCAATTGCTGGTTCATTTGCAGTCGATACAACTACTACAGAACGCTGCATACCTTCTTCGCCAAGATTTTGTTCAATAAATTCTCGAACTTCCCTTCCTCTTTCGCCTATTAATGCTATTACATTTACATCAACAGATGTATTACGTGCTAGCATTCCAAGTAATGTTGATTTGCCTACTCCGCTACCTGAAAATATTCCAATACGTTGTCCTTTGCCTATTGATAAAAAAGCATCAATAGCTCGAATACCAGTTACAAGCTGTGTATCGATCAATGGTCGTGAAAGTACATCGGGGGCTTCTCTTAAAATAGAATATTCGTGATCTGCAAGTAGATGATTATTTTTACTTCTTCCCCGTGCATCGAGAACTTTTCCCAACAGCTGAGATCCCACTGGCACTTTAAGCGGGGATCCTGTAGCCGTTACAGGACTACCAATAGCAATATTTTCTACATCTGAATAAAGCATTAATTGTACTCGATCATGTCGAATACCTACCACTTCAGCAAAAACATAACCACCGTCATGATTATTGGTAATACGACATAACTCACCAATAACAACATTAGGCCCCACACTTTCCACAAACATGCCATTGACCATATCAACATAGCCTATTGTCTTGACTGGCTCAATCAATTCAACTACATTTTGGTACTTGGTAAGAAAGCTCATAGTAAGCTCCTTTCCACTTTTACAGGAATCATTTTTCTAATACGTTGTTCAATTTCATCTAGCTGAGTTGCAATACGTGCATCCACACGTCCAAAATCAGTTTCCACAATACATCCCCCTGGATCCACTGAGGTGTCTTCTACTACTGTTACTTTTTCCACTTTCCCTATAAGTTGAATTATTTTCTCCATATGTTGATTAACAATTCCAAGATTTTCAAAATTAACTCGTAACACCACTTCCGATTTTCTTTTAAGTTTTCGCAATGCATAGATAACATTATTCACGACAACTGTTCTTTGTTCTTCACTCATAGCTTTTACAATTTTTCTCACAATCATTAATACTAGTTGGACTACTTGGGGTTCAATTTCTTCCACAAGTGTTGCTCTTCGATCAATAATTGAGTTCAAAATATTATGTAATTGTTCAATTATGCGCTGAGCATCCTTAGAGCCTTCCTGAAAACCTTTGTCATATCCCTGCTGTTCAGATTCCTGATATTGGATTGCGCGTTTTTCTTCTATTTCTTTTTCCGTTTGCTCTTTGATCTGGTGTGAGTTTGTTTCAGCTTCTTCTACCACTTGATTCGCTTTTTTATTTGCTTCTGCAATAATATTTTCAGACTCTTGGACCTTGCTTTCTACTATCTCTTCACCACGTTTCTCTGCCTCTTCTATGATCAGTTCAGCATCAGATCTTGCTTGTGCTATAATAGATTCCCGCTCTATGTTCCAGCGCATTTTAAACTGATCTGCTTCAACTTTTAGATTTTGAACCAGTTTTTGAGCATCTTCTTTGTTCTGTTGCCCTGTTTCCTCCTTTTCCTTCGTTTGAGGTGATTGTACTACAAGAGCACCAGGCAGTTTAACTACTTCATCCGTTTTTAAAACACGTCGATCCATTTATACCACAAACTCATCCTCTCCCGCACGGGATACCACAATTTCGCCTTGTTCCTCCAACTTTCTAATAGTTGACACAATTCTTTGCTGACATTCTTCCACTTCTTTGATTCTTATTGGACCCATAAATTCAATAGTTTCTTTCAGAAGCTCACTTGCTCTTTTGGAAAGATTGCTGAACACTTTGTTTTGTACTTCGGTGCCAACTGCCTTAAGAGCTTTTGCCAATTCTGATTCGTCAGTCTCTCGCAAAACTTTTTGTAGAGATCTATCATCAAGCAAAACGATGTCTTCAAATACGAACATTCGTTTCTTGATTTCTTCAGCCAGTTCTGGATCCTCTTCCTCAAGCGATTCTACTATATATCGCTCGGTAGATCTGTCCACAAGGTTTAATATCTCAACAATATTATCGATACCTCCAGCTAATGTGTAGTCCTCTGAAGAAAGAACTGCCAACTTCTTTTCTAAAACTGTTTCAATTTCTCGCAGTACATCAGGAGATGTACGATCCATTGTAGCAATGCGTTTTGCCACATCTGACTGTATTTCCTGCGAAAGATTACCAAGAATATATGATGCCTTCTGTGGATCAAGGTAAGCAAGAATCAATGCGATAGTTTGCGGATGTTCCTGTTGAATAAAGTTAAACAAGTGGGACGGATCGGTACGGCGGATAAAGTCAAACGGGCGTACTTGCAGGTTAGAAGTTAATTTGCTTATAATATCCCCTGCTTTTTGTGTTCCCAGTGCTTTTTCAAGCAATTCCCGCGCATAATCAATTCCACCTAAGGTAATAAAATCCTTGGCGGTCATCATTTCTTGAAACTCTTTTAAAATTCTTTCTTTATCTTTTAAATCAATATGTTCTATTTGAGAAATATCATACGTTAGCGTTTCTATCTCAGATTCCCGCAAGTGTTTGAATATTTCAGCAGAAATCTCTGCTCCTACTGTAATGAGAAAAATAGCACATTTTTGACGGCCGGTAAGCTCTTCTTCTTTTTTCTTGCCGCCTACCAGCACATCTTTCTTGCTTGCTTCTACCATCTTATTCCTCCATCATCCACGTACGTAATAATTGTGCCGTATCTGCAGGACGTTCTCTTACTAACGCAATGATTTGCTCTTCCAGACTTGGACCTTCCGCACCCTTGTCTTCATCTCCTCGCAACACCGCTTCCCTCATAGCCTGATATCTTCTTGCCAATTCTTCTTCCTTACGTCTACGAGCTTCCTCTATTCTACGCAAGATAAATCGAACAAGGAAAAATGAAATCACCAACACAGCAAGTCCCAAGACACTATAAAACATGATTATTTGTCGTTGTTGTGCTTTTCGATATAATTCGTCCTCTAACTGAAATTGAGCTGTTCTTTCAAATTGTAAATTCTCAACAGTAACAGAATCACCTCTGTTTGGTGTATATCCCACCGCATCTTGCACAATCCGTAATGCTGTTCGTAGTTCTTCATCACTGAGAATAAAATATTCCCGTTGAATACTTCCATTAGGATTAATTAAGAGATTCCCTCTTTCGTCATATTTTCGCTTCCATATTCCGTCGAGTGCAACGCTGGCAGTAAGTCGTCGTATCTGAGGACTTTTCTCCTCTGTCGTTGTTTTTGTGTTCACTTCATTGTTAATTCGTTTTTCATCATTGGACCATTTCCCAACAATACCTTCCAAGTCTTTATAGGCAGGAGGTGTTTGCCCTTCCATGCCTGGCGGCCCCTCCGGATTAAATCCCGTACCTTCGTATTTCTCATTAACAAACTCAGTAGAACGAGGAACTGTAAGTACAAACTCTCGTTCATTGTAGGGAGTCAATGGATTATCAGGTACTGTTTCAATAGGAAAATGTTCTTGAGTCTCTGTACTCTTACGGCTCATATCAATGTCAACATTGATTTTTACTACCTGCACCCTATCCGCTGTATAGATTTTAGCCAAACCTTTAGTAATGGCATCTTGTAGCTTTTGTTCAATATCATTTTTGATTTGTAATTCTCGTTTAGTAAGCTCTAGTCGATCAAAATCTTTTAGATTTGCAAAATTATTTAACACCACACCACTTTGGTCACTGATAGTAAGATTTTCTTTCTGAAGCCCTTCAACTGCAAAGAAAATAAGTCGTTCAAGTCCTTCTATTTTCTGTCTGTTTTGCCTGATATCAGATCCAGGTTTGGGACTAATAATCACAGAAGCGGTTACCGGCTTCTGTGCTGACTCGAATAATTGTTTTTCAGGCATAACTAATGTAATGCTAACATCATCTATATCATTTAAAGATACGATGTGTTGCTCAAGTTGCCGAACAATACTTCTGCGTAAATTGATATTACGTTCAAAATCAGTTTGTGTCCATCGCTGTATGTCAAAAAGTTCCCAGGGATCAGTTTCTGCCGGTATTAACCCTTCCTGTGTTAATAACACGCGCATTCTTCTGGCTGTGGCGATATTATCAAAGAAGATACGGTTATCCGAACTTACTTCAAAGGAAACATTTTCTTGATCAAGACGTTGTGAAATTTTATCCAGCAAAGCAACATCAGTAATGGGTCGCGTCAAAAGAGGAACTCTTGTAGGTTTAGAGCTGAAGACAATTATAAGAATAAAACTCGCAATGAGAACTGCACCGATAGCAAAGAAAATGCCTTTTTGGGTACCAGTCCACTTTTTCCAGTATTCCTGCAAATTTGCAAGGATTTTTTTAAACCATTCCATCAGTTCTCCTCCCAAAGAACATCAATTAAACGCAAATTCCTTTTAACGTAAATTTACGATTGATTGATAGGCTTGAATAACCCGATCAACCACATTCTTTGTGACATCAAGCATCATTTTTGCTTTCGCAGATGCTATAGAAATATCATGTGTTTCCACGCTATCAGGATCAGTAATCGCCTTTTTTACGAGCTTTTCATATTCCTGTTGCGACTGATTAACCTTTCCCAAACTACTCATAAGCTGATCCTTGAATGTACTATCAGACGATTGATAATTCAAAGATGCAGCTGCTTCATTAGTCCCTGTGGGAAACTGAGACGCCATAATGCTGTGTGGTTCAATACCAAACAAACGTGATCTCGTATCCCTTTTACTTGCAAAGTGAACCGGATTTGTGCGTGCTAAAACAAACACATCACCGTTTGCAATTTTTATATTGTTATTATTATTAAAATCCATGTACACCTCCCAATATACATCTTAAGCTTACACTAAATTCTTCCTATTTGTAATGCCTGTTGGAACATTGTTTTTGAACCATCTATCACAGCAATATTCGCTTCATATGAACGAGATGCATTGATAAGGTCAACCATCTCACTAACAACTTCAACATTAGGCATCTCTACGTATCCAGCACGTGGTCCCGATTTAATAGCATCTGGATGACTAGGATCATACACCAGTTTCGGCTTGCTATCATAATCTTTTTGAATCTCTATCACTCGTACTCCTTCTCCAATACCATTATCAAGAGGACGAGGTAAAAATGGACTGCGCCAATAAGGTTGTTCAACGCGCGGACGTAAAATAACTCTACTACGTCGAAAAGGGCCTCCTTCAGTTGTCCGTGTTGTAGTCGCATTCGCAATGTTGTTTGCAATTACATCTTGACGTAAACGCTGAACCGTTAAACCACTTGCTGCAATATCAATACTGCTAAACATTCCCATAAGACTATCTCCTCAACACCGACTGCACACGCGCAAATTGTTCACTGACTGATTGCACCAACAGCTGATACAGCAATTGGTTATTCATCGCATCAATGCTCTCTTGTTCAATATCCACATTATTACCATTATTCTTTGCCGTTGTAGTGAAATCTAAAACACGTCTTGGCAATACTTCACGGTAATCCATAGGGCGATAAAAAGGAATATGCCGCACATTAGTTATTGCGGTTTGAAACCTTGGTCGCTTTTCGGTAGACAATGCATATGAAAGCATTGATTCAAAATTGAGTGTACTTCGTTTGAATCCGGGAGTGTCGGCGTTTGCAATATTATTTGCAATAACAGATCGCCGCATTTGTGAGACGTCCAGTTCCCTATGTATGATATCCAATGTTTTTCCAAAACTATTACGCGAAAACATACCTTATCCTCTGTTTCTTTATCGGTAAATATATGCCCCTGATTAGTATAATTTTATAAAATATATTTTCCCAAATCATATTCTTCAGTTTCCTGTTGAAGTTTCTCTTTTACATATTTAACAGTAATCAGAATAGTTTGTTTTGAAAGATCTGCTGCATTAAACGAAACTTCTTCCAATAATAATTCTATAATAGCATGTAATCGACGTGCTCCTATATTTTCAGTACGTGCATTCACCTCAGTAGCAGTTTGTGAAATATACCGTATAGCCTCATCCTTAAAGTCCAATGTTACTTCTTCGACTGCTAATAATTCTTTATACTGTTTTAAAAGCGAATTTTTTGGTTCGGTAAGGATACGATAGAAATCATTCTCATCAAGAGCATCCAGTTTAACTTTGATTGGAAAGCGTCCTTGTAACTCGGGTATTAAATCGCTAGGTTTGCTAATATTAAAGGCCCCTGCAGAAATAAAGAGGATATGAGACGTATCCACCACTCCATATTTTGTATTCACTTTTGATCCCTCAATAATAGGGAGAATATCACGCTGTACTCCTTCCCTACTGACATCAGGTCCTGCATGCGTACTTTTAATCGCAATCTTATCTATCTCATCAATAAAAATAATACCAAAATTCTCAACTCGATCTTTAGCTACTTCGGAGACTTGATCTGGATCAATCAACTTATCAATCTCTTCTTGGAGAATATACTGACGTGCACGTTTGACAGGAACTTTCTTTCGCTTCTTTTGCATACCAAGAATATTCCCAATACCTCCGATGTTAAAATCCATCTCTTCCATCCCACCCCCAGTAAAGACTTCAATAGTTGGCATATTGTTTTTTTGAATTTGAATCTCAACAAGAGAATTTTCTAACTTTTTCCCTTTTAATTGCTGTTGAATATATTTCTGTGCTTCTTTTTGTTCCTGTGCATCATCTTTCTTATTATGGGAGGGAAGCAACAAATCTAATAATGCTTCTTCTGTACGTTTTTCAGCTTCCTTATATACTGTTTGATACATCTCTTTCCTTACCATGCTTACAGCTGCTGTCATAAGATCACGTATCATAGATTCGACATCCCTTCCTACATAACCAACTTCCGTAAACTTAGTGGCTTCAACCTTAATAAAAGGCGACTTTGTTATTTTAGAAATTCGTCGTGCTATCTCGGTTTTCCCAACTCCTGTGGGTCCAATCATAATAATGTTTTTCGGAGCAACTTCATCAAGTAAATCTTTTGGTAGATATCTGCGTCGAATACGATTTCGCAATGCAATAGCTACCGCTTTCTTAGCTCGGATTTGCCCCACAATATATTTATCTAACTCTGACACCATTTCTTTTGGTGTCAATGCATCAATCTTCATAAACGAGCTCCTCAACATTGATGCTGGTATTAGTATAAATGCAAATTTCTGCTGCAATCTCCAATGCCCGTTCTGCAATCTCCTTCGCATTAAGATCAGAAGACACCATGAACGCTCGTGCAGCAGCATACGCATAATTACCGCCAGAACCGATTGCTACAATCCCTGTTTCTGGTTCCAATACATCTCCCGATCCAGTAAGTAGAAATATCTTTTCCCTACTCGCCACCAATAACATGGCCTCTAACCTATGTAAAGTACGATCTGTTCGCCAATCTTTAGCCATTTCTACGGCTGAGCGTGCTACGTCGCCACTGTATTCATTGAGCTTTTCTTCAAAACGCTCAAACAAGGTAAAGGCATCAGCTGTAGCTCCCGCAAAACCAACTAATACATTTTGATTATAAAGAAAGCGCAATTTCTTCGCATTATTTTTTAATATACTGCTTCCTACTGTTACCTGGCCATCTGATGCCATCGCAACTTTATTATCCTTTTTTACCGCAATCACTGTGGTACTATTAATCTTGATCATTCTTCTCCTCCCCACCCTTTTTTGCATGTGGATGCGTTTTTTCGCATACTTTTTGCAAGCGTTGGACATTGAGATGGGTATAAATTTGAGTTGTGGAAAGCCTTTTATGGCCTAATAATTCTTGAACTACACGAATATTTGCACCACGCTCTAGCATGTGTGTAGCAAAAGAATGACGAAAAGCATGAGGAGAGACCGACTTAGCCAGGCGCCTATTTCTTGCAATATTATTGACAAGCCACTGAACTCCTCTTACCGTCAAGATTTCCCCTTTTGAATTAATGAATAATTTCTCTTGATCTGGCAACTTCTTTCCCTTCAAAAGTTTTTCCCGTTCATCAAGATAGCGGGCAATTGCCTCCCGTGCTTTGCCTCCCATAAATACATGACGATATCTATTATTTTTTCCTTGGATAAAGATTGCTCCATCTGATTGTACAACATCGTAAATAGTAATAGACAGCAGCTCATGCACTCGCATGCCAGTAGAATAGAGAATTTCCATGATGGCATTGTTTCGTATAGCAAAAAAATTATTTTGAGAAAGTGCCAAAATCTTCTTAAGCTCTGGAGTGAAAAGTACACGCGGCAAGGTTCTATTTTTCTTTACATTACTGATATCAGACATAGGACTGCGCTTGAGAATATGCATTCTTGTTAGATATCGAAAGAAACCTCTAAGCGCTGAAAGGATTCGGTTTATAGTACTAGCTGATTTTTGTTGCTGGGTTAAGTGAGCAATATACTTTCGTATCCCACGATAAATGGTATCTTCACTGGAAAAATTATATGTGCCTGTATGAGAGAAAAAAGATTGAATATCTGTCATATATGCACAAACTGTTGCATCATTTAGTAAGCGCAGCTGAGATATATATTGCAAATATGCACTATATGCATCTTGCAAGGATATACTTTTTTCGACAGATTTATCTATCTTTTCCTGCCAATTGTGATTATTGTGATTGTTGTTTTCTTTGTTAACCAAAATTCATATCCTCCATAACTTCTTGAAAACACTCAATAACGGAAGCACCTTCTTCCGCTAATTTTTTTGTCCCTTTCATGTCATTCCGAATGCCTGAATAGTGTACATAGACATCCTTTCCTTGTTCCAATGCAATTTTCGCAGACACCATCGCTCCAGACTTTATTGGTGCTTCCACTATAATTACTGCTTGCGATAATCCACTTATAATTCTATTTCGTATGGGAAATAAATGTTTCATTGGCGCTGTTCCAGGCGGGGTTTCACTAACAAAACAACCACCCGAACCAAGAATTCTCTTGGCCAATGGAATATGTCGTGATGGATAAACAATATCTATTCCACATGCAAATACAGCCATTGTTTCGCCTCCTGCCTCAATTGCACCCTCGTGAGCTTGTCCATCGACACCCAACGCAAGCCCTGAAACAACTGCATAACCTTCTGACGCAGCCTGAAACCCGAGATCGTGAGCTGCTTGTAATCCCATACTAGTAGGTTTCCTTGTTCCCACAATAGCAATACAGGGGCCACAAATAATATTTCCCCTTACCATAAGCAAAAATGGTGGATCATAGATCTCTCGCAACAAGGAAGGATACTCATTAATCTTCAGTACTGTTATATGCATACTTTCCATCCACCTCATATCCTGTTCTCCCGATCGTATCCATTGCTGAGGGCTTATGTCCGCAAAAATGCGTCTTCCTAAAAGTTTCTGCAAGAATTCCTTGTTTATATGATGTATTTCATGTTCATCGTGTATATGAGAACTAAGTAAATGCTTCTCTCGTGGATGAAGAAATTGAATTCGATTAATAATAAGATCAATCTTTTGCATAATAGTACTTATTTTGCTCTTCTTATAATTCAACCAGAGCTATTTTAACACTCCCATCTAAAAACCTACACTTTTCTCTTATGAAACTCTCTCAGAATTTGATTCTTCGAGTATCTTAAAACTATTACTGCTTCCAATCCGATCTGCACCTTGTTCAATGCATTGTAATGCAAATTTATAGGTTCTAATTCCGCCTGAGGCCTTTAATCCTATCTGTTCACCCGCAATGGATCTCAGCAATTGAAGATCTTCCAAAGTCACACCACCATCCGCAAATCCAGTAGATGTTTTAAGCATATGAGCACCTGCATAAATAGCACATAAGGATGCCCATATTTTTTCTTCTTTAGTTAATTGTGAGGTCTCAAGAATAATCTTAAGATAATGATCCTCTGCTGCATACGCCGCTTCTGCAATAACGTCCATTACTTCGCTGTACTGCTTATCTTTTAGTTTCCCAATAGGTGCTACCATGTCTATCTCATCAGCTCCAAGATCAATAACAGATTGTACATTCTGCCGTATTGCAATACTATTTCCATGCGGAAATGATATGACAGTAGCAATGCGCACTGTTGAGTTTTTTAATAGCGTTGTAGCTAACCCTACACGATCAGGAGCTACACATACCGCTTTCATAGAATACTCCATAGCTTCTGCGCACAATCTTTTAATGTCCTGTTTACGGGCCACTGGAGATAAATTTGTATGATCAAAATACTGTGCTAATGGCTGTCCTTTTTTTGACCGAAAGCTGCCACGATCAGGACGCTGTGAGAATCCCGCCATTTTTTGTATTTTACTTTCTATAAGCTGCATTGTATCATTCATCATTTACCCCTTGGATGATAACGCCGGTGCGCTATTTGCAAATCTTTCCTCTGGACATGCGTATATATTTCTGTGGTACTGATATCTGCGTGCCCAAGCAACTCTTGAACGATGCGCAGATCAGCTCCATTATGTAACAAATGTGTGGCAAAAGAATGCCGAAGGGTGTGTACATAGGCGTCAACTCCAGTACGGCCCCTGAGCTCGCGGAACCGTTTCCAAATACCTTTGCGAGAAAGCCTTTGGCCACTGCGGCTAAGAAATAACCAATCTACATTTTTTTTCACAAGTTTATTTCGACCTTCTTTCATGTACCGGCGCAACCACTTTGCTGCTTCATCAACCAGAGGAATATATCGCTCATGCCCGCCCTTTCCTATAACACGTAGCAATGCCTCTTGCAAATACACGTCATAAACAGTCAAGTTTGATGCTTCACTGATTCTCAACCCACATGCATAGATGAGTTCAAAAAGAACACGGTCTCGTAGCCCTAAAGAGGTATCTGTATTGGGAATCGCAAGCAGAGCATCGACTTCTTTTACTGTAAGTACTTTAGGAATAGTCCGCACATCCTCTTTGGGTTGCTCCAATGACTCAGCTGGATTCTCCTTGCACATTTTTTCTACAACCAGAAAACGAAAAAAAGATCGCAAAGACGAAAGCAATCGTGCCACCGTCCGTGGATGTAGTTTTTTTATACCTGCATGACGAAAAGATATATAATCAACTATCGTTTGTGCTGATGCCTCAGTCACAGATGTATCGCATTTCTGAAGATAGCTCATAAAGTGCTTCGCCTCTCTTTGATAACAATCAACCGTCAGTTTGGACAAACGCTTTTCTAAAAGTAAATATGTGTTAAATGACTGCAAAACCTCTTCTATCATTTTTTTCCTTTATTACGAAAACGAAATATTGCAGGTATGCTACGATCTCTTGCTTTATTGTCGGATTCCCAAGAATTTTGTATGTTTGTAGATTCCACATCTGAATTTCCTGGATTAATAAGCGTAGCCCAATCATCATACGATACTGCATTCTTTGTTGACATCGAAGAAGTTTCTTTCTTTTCCCTGCCAAGAGAAAAACCTGTTGCAATAACAGTAACAAAGACCATATCATTAAGTTGCTTATTGATACCATTTCCTACAATAATAAGCGCATCCTTATCTGCTCTTTTTGTAACTGCATCTAAGGCTTCCTGATACTCCGATAATGTTAAATCCTCACCGCCAACTACATTTACCAGCAAGCCTGTGGCACCTTCAATACTCACATTTTCCAACATAGGATTATAAATCGCATTTTCCACTGCATCAGCAACTCTATGCTCAGATTTTCCTTCGCCTATTCCCATTAATGCATCGCCTTTCATGCTCATTATTGTACGTACATCAGCAAAATCGATATTGATAATACCTTCGCATGTAATAAGATCTGAGATTCCTTGGACTCCTTTACGCAATACATTATCTGCCATTCTAAATGCTTCAGATATTCCAGTATTCTTTTCAATAACTTGAAACAAACGCTCGTTGGAAATAGTAATTAAAGTGTCTACCGAACTGCGTAGTTTATCGATTCCTTGATCAGCAATTTGTTGTTTACGCGATCCTTCAAAATT
>Ga0256913_10001163_pt1 | contig 13586 bp, 14 predicted proteins | sample Axial_MatmetaG_FD_185970 | JGI IMG/M metagenome (GOLD analysis project Ga0256913, IMG submission 185970) | Deep-sea worm associated microbial mat communities from Axial Seamount, Juan de Fuca Ridge, Pacific Ocean - Axial_Mat | ecosystem: Environmental > Aquatic > Marine > Oceanic > Microbial...
CAATAATGCTCATTCTTCCTCCACCCTACCAGCGGAAATCAAGCTGACATCGAATGCCATAATCTGTTACATGGTCACAAAAATCTCTAACCGGGCTGTTTGGGTCACCCTCGTAATAAAAGCTGTCATCAGGGTCGGGCCTGTAAAGACCGGTTCGTGGATAAAATGTGTCTTTCCTCAATACTTTTAACCGAACCTGGAGATTATCTGACAGATTGTTCTTTATGGTTACATAAAACTTGGTGCCATCACCATCCAGAAAATCAATACCGGTATCTTCAAATTCCCACTGACTCATCCCATCGGTGGACCAGAGAGTTGTTCCACCCAGAACTGACATGTTTTCGCTGAAATTGTGTTCCCATCGGGCAGCAATGTAACCACCCGTCATCAGCCTGTCGTCACCGTACAGAGGGTTAGGAGTAAGTTCGACCATTCCGACCCGCAGCTGAACATCGAAGTAATCGCTGTTCGATGGCAGGAAGAAGGTTCTGAATGTGTATTCAGTGGTACGGGAAGTTGTGGGAATCACATCATGCATCTTTGTCTTTTCCTGGTATTTGCATTTAAGCCTGAACCGGATGGGAAAATCAGGTCTGTACTCGACCTCCCCCTGGAACCTGTAATTATTGAAATTCCAGGGTATGGAACGCCAGAGGTCAAGATAAACCTTTGTAAAAGTAATACTCCTGCTGACCTGAAAACGGCTTTCGATGTAAAGACCCTCCTCGGGTTTCGGGGTTGGCCATTGCGCAAGCTGTGATGCCAGTGGATCGTTCAGGTAGTAGGGTTTCTCAAATACTGTATCATCGTATCTAAGCTGTTCAGTAAAACCACGATTGTAAGGGTTGCTGTACCCGAGGTCGTAATGTCTCCAGATTCCCAGAAGGTAAAAGTAATCGTTCTGCCATCTGCCCCTTGCAAGCGCAGCAAAAGCTTTGTTGTCCTGACGGACGTATTCAGCTTCCAGACTCACGTTATCAATAATCGTCTGGGATGAGACACCAAAAAACGAGGAAGAATTACCCGGGGTCAGAATATCGTACTCGGGGCAATCCCAGTTCTGGGCATCTCCGGGGATATCGATTGCTTCAGCATCCGGCAGAAGAGAGTCGCTGTAGTCGATATGCATCCCTCCAAGGCCAAACGCAGTCCCGCACGGGAGAAAACCACCGAAGTCGTAGAAGCCATATCCACCATAGGTGGTCTCTTTAATCGCATCCGCCTGCACAGATGTTCTGGCGGAGGACATGATCAGCACATTTGGTGTTCCATCTATGCTTTTCAACGCATCCCTGCCAGAATTTGAAAAGAAACCGTAACCCAGGAAATGGCCTGCCTGCATTTCAACAGCCCCGCCGGTAAAAGCGAATTGACGCGTGGATGTAAGGTCGGGGTACAGACCCCAGGTTCGGTAAGTCGACCTGTACATAAGCTCATCTGAATTATCGATCATGAGCCCCTGACCGAGAGAGAGATTGTAGTTGCCCAGTACCACCCGATTTATAACTCCTATATTTTCTATTGAAGAAAAACCCTTTGCCACATCAAATCGGTTATTCAGGTCTCCCAGTTCAAGGCCTGAAAAAAGTCCAAATCCGGATGTAGAGTTTCTTCCGCGTGACAGCCTTATACCACCGCGGAATCTGTCTCCAAAACCGGCGAGAACCCTGTGTTCCCAGCCGGTGACGTTAACCGCCTGCTGAAGTTCATTCTTTTCTGCGTTTAACCTCTCGATCCAGGCGATACTGTCGGCAGCGGAATATCCTCTATCACCTGCTGTAATATCAGATTCTGCCGAATGAAGATCGCTCAGCATTGTGCTGAGGCCTTCTTCTCCGGCATCCCTTCCATCTCCGCCATCGATGACAAGCCTGCAGCTTCCGAAAAACTTCATGGAACTGAAATCGAACTCTCGAACGGATACGAAATCTCTCATGTTCCGGTATCCGTAGTAAGTTAAATTGTCGACGTTCCTCAAAGAGTATACGCTTGAAACCGGACCAAGAGTTTTCAGTCTGCTCTCAACAGCTGCAGCGTCGATGAGGCTTACACGGTCAAGGCTTCTAAGCTGCCAGGATGTTGCTGAATTAATAGGAATAGGCCGAAGAAGGTAATTTTCCCACATGTCAACAGCCGCATCACCCGGATCATCCTCGGTGGCGAGCCGTTCCATGATGCTGATTACATTCGGGGAAATGCTTCCCCCGGAAGGGGGTACTACCACGCAGTTATTCTTGAGGTACTCAAGCTCATCCGCACCGAATCCTGGTATATCCATAACCTCGTATACATTTTGAAGACCCCCCGTCTCGTAGATGTAGTTGTAAAGATCGGAAGCCTGCTGTGAGTCAAGTCCCTCAAGATCCTGCAACTCCTGCAAGGTTGCCATATTCAGGTCGAATCCACCCGGAACTGCAAGGCTCATGCAGGCAACAAGAATCAGGCTAGAAATCATAAGTCACCCCGAACTGGTGAGTAAGGTCCAGCTGAGAATGGGTAATAACGGCGTATTTGATGTTAATACCTTCAATGTAAGTATCCAGACCCCCTGAAATGGAGACAGGGTTACTCTGAACTCCGGCCATAATGGAAACCGGTCCGAGTGGAAGAGACTGACCCACATGAATTCTCATACCATTGAAATCCCGTGAAAAGGTCAAAGCTGAAATCATGCCCCTCGCAGGCTCGTAACGCAATCCTGCGTCAATTCTCCTTCTAAGATATTCACCGCTTTCCCCAAGCCTTGCCTGGAAAGGATTTCTTACCGACGCGGCAAGAAGCCAGCGGCTGTACATCCTGACCTGGAAACCCATATTCACCGCTACCGTTGAAGCACTGCCGTATTCCGAAACTCCGTCGGCAATTGATGCTCTGCAAATTACGGGCTGAAGCCCGAATGACATGTCATCTGTAAGCATTCCGGCAAGTGTTACCGCGGCCATCTGCTCATTGTAAAGGTCTCCCCCGAAATAACGCAGGCTCACAGCAGTGTTCCATTTGCCACTTAAATGAAAAGCTCCGTCAATCCCGTAAGTCCCGAAATTCATATTCGTAAATGGGAGTCTGCCGGAAACGGTTACGGTTCCGTAAGTTATTCCGGCTACAGAAGCAGGGTTGAAAAGAACCATGTCCGCTCCGTACAGAACAACACCGGTTCCTCCCATGGCCTGGGAAGTTACTCCAATTTCAAGTTCTTCAAACGCCGCTATCGACTGCCCCGCAAGAACCAAAAGGGCAAAAAACAGTACTGCTGCCTTCATTTGCATCGTCGCCACCTCAATTCAGGGGTGCCGCTACGACAACTGTCTCGGTTGTCGTAAAGCGATTGCCATCGGAATCCACACCCTCAAGAAGTACTAAATAAGGTCCTACAGGAAGAATTTCTCCCGAATCGTTCTTGCCGTTCCACTGCACAACGTCTCCAGCAGGCCGGGAATCGGCAAGATGCCTGACGTCCCTGCCTGACCTGTCAAAGACTGTAAGAGTGAATCTCATACCGGACGGACCTCCGTACTCCATATTCAGGGTCTCACCAAGTGAAGGGGCAAACGGGTTGTCCGTGAGCAATGAAAGGTGAAAACCGTCCGAAATCGTTGGTTCGTAGATCTGTATATCGGACTGGTATCTGGGAAGCAGCTGATAACCGCTGTCGTACGGTGGTGAGGAATCGTACTGGCCTCCTATACCTTTCAGAAACAGGCGCGAGCCCGCTGAAATGTTCGAAATACTTATGCCGGTTGTTCCGCTTACCCGGACGGCAACGGCAATCTGTCCGTTCCATACATCGAAATTGTATCCGCCACCAGCGGATTCAGGAGTATTGGCAACCGTTACCCACTGTGCCTGAGTACTGTTTCCAAGCGCAAGCAGAAGACCTTCGAGTTCCTCACTGACCCCCTGGTTCAGAACCAGTTGAAATGGCTGAGGAACTCCCGGATTATCAATATACACAAAATCAGATGAGGATGAAGGAGAAATCTCAACCAGTCCGTTATACTGCTTGATTTCACCGGTCAGTCTCCATCTTTCGCCAGCCTCAATAGTACCGGGACTGGCAGAACTGTAAGCGTAAACGTTAATTCCCGCTGTTTCATCCTGAATGTAGAAACTTAATCCTGTTTCAGAGAAAAGGGTTCCCTCGCAGGTTGCCGTTCCCTCAACAGTCAGAATTTCACCCAGATGGTCCGGAATTCCATCACCGTTAAGATCCTCCCGGGCCTCTTCAATGGAAACGGTCTGGGCTGCAGCCAGTTCGATTAACAGGATTACGAAAAGAACCGGGAAACTTTTTCTCATTACATCCCCTTTCATAACTGTAAACTATTTCAGTCAAGTTCGGATTCAAGTTCTGCATCAGCAAGATCAGCAGCTCTTTTCAAAGCGTCTTCAGCACTCATTCTACCGTAGAGCGCTATCTCTACCGCCTCTGATAGAAAGAGCCTGCCATCGTACCAGAAGGTTCTCTGCGGTTCAAACTGAGCGTACTCCACCTGAAGCATGACATCCTTAAGACCAGTGTATCTGTGAAACTGTTCCTGAATTTCGGGATAGTCCATGGAAGTCCTGGTGGCCGGAACGTATCCTGTGGCCGCACTCCACCTGGCCTGCTGTCGCGGCTCTGTGAACCACTTAATAAATTCCCATCCGGCCTGCACTTCCGTGGAGTCGGATCTGAACAGGATTACATTGGTTCCCGCTATAATAACCGCCTGTTTCCGATCTCCAGGAAGAGGAGCTATTCCAAGAGTGAATACATTTTCTCCGCTCTCCTGCATTCGTTCCATATTTCTTCTCATAAAAGCCAGCGACACGGTGGATCCCTGAACCAAACCAACCGTGCCACTGGCAAAATCATTCTGGTGGGTGTAGCCTGAAGAGATTCTGGCAGATCTGTCGTTATATATCAGGTCTATCAGCAGCTGAAGCGCGTCTATACCTTCCCGGGAAGCAAAAGCCGTTCGTGTGCTGTCACCGTTTAACAGTGACCCTCCTCTCTGCAAAAGAAGATTTTCAAACATTCCCACGCTCGGATTGAACGCGGTTCCCCATCGATCACAGTTATCCAGAAGGTCACCATCGTTATTCCCATCCAGCGTAAGGGCGATGAGCACATTTCTGTAATCTTCCCATGTTTCGGGAGGGCGCAGGCCGAGGCTGTCCATCAGTTCAACGTTATAATACAAAGCCTGCACACTTTTGTTGAAAGGAAAGCTGTAGATGCGGCCGTCGAACGTATTGTTACGCTGAAAAACGGGAAAGAAATCGTTATTCCAGCGATCAGTGATTTCTTCCGAATCAAGCTGCATCAGTGAATCCAGCGGAACCAGCGCATTACCTCTGATAAGCTGGGATGTCCATGTTTCGTACGCCTGAGCCACAACCGGTGTATCCCCCGCCATAACACTTGCGAGTATTTTCTGGCAGAGTGCCCTGTAATTACCCATACTGACAGGAATAACTTCTATCCCTGAATGAGTTGCGTTGAATTCGGTAATAAGGCTATCTTCAAGGAACTCACCAAGTGGGCCACCCATGGCGTGCCAGAAAATTACCTGTACTTTTCCGCCAATGTCCGCTGGTCTGTTCTGGCAGGCCGCCAGAACCAGGAGAATCGGAAACAATATTCGCAGCAGAACTGACCTCCTTCAATCGAACCAGGTATACTACCGTGAAATATTCATACCGGACTATCCGCCTTATTAGTCACCACTCGAGTCTGAAGGCAAATCTGCAGGCTTCTCCACCTTCTTCGATTTGGCATAGTCATTCGCGTAGAATCCAGCCCCTTTAAAGATAATTCCGGAACCTGTTCCTATCATCCTCTCGGCCCTGCTGCCGCATTTCGGGCATCTTCTTTCGGCATTATCATTCATTTTATGGAATTCATCAAACTTATAACCGCATTTGCTGCATCTGTACTCGTAAGTAGGCATATTGAACCTCTCAATTATTTTCAATCATTACAATCGCATCGGAAGGACAGGCGCTTCTGCAGGCGCCGCATCCCGAGCAACCGCGCCGGACATGAGCCTTCCCTGTCCTGTCAATTTTTATCTTACCGTAGTAACAGGCAGCGCAGCAATCTCCGCAACCCTTGCAGAGTTCCGGGTTTACCGAAGCCTTGCGCACAGGTCCCGGTTTGCCGAACATTCCCTTCCCGGGATAACCTTCCGCCTTTTTCCTGTAAAACAGATGTTTTATTATTCCGTTCATCAGTATCTCTTGACAGTGTTGACAGGCAAGAAACATTCCAGATAATCCGTATTCGTTATTGCATTATTGTAAACAATATACACAACAGGGTGAGAAATTTCAAGATACAGTTGCGTCAATCCGGCATATCAATCTCCCGGAGGATCCGGTCTGCCACTGGTTAGTTGCGCTTCCTCGTTTTCAGCAATCCTGCTGACCTGGGAAGTCGTTACTCCTTCCTTTACTGCAATAACAATCCCGACCAGAATGACTGGCAGGAATTGAGTCGTATGAAATAACAGAGCGAATATTCTTGTACTTTCAGCAGTGATACCGATGAGACCCGGAAGAACCAGTACAAGTGCGCCGTGAATGGTTCCTGTTCCAGCTGGCGTGGGAATAAGCATCCCAAGCCCCGCGAGTACCAGAACAAGCAAGGGATAGTACCACAATACATGTAGATGCATCGTCCAGAAAACGGGAATAACCGACAGGGCAAGAGAACCCCAGACGCCAAGAGAGTAAAAAATGACTCGCACAGTATCTGTCCAGTTTCGTAATATTTCAAGGCCATGCGAGAAGGAGACAAGCTGCTTTTCAAATTTCAAAGACATAGAATGAAACCCCAGCCATCTGATGGGAGCAGATATAGCCCTTGCTGTCCCATCCTTCCATTTTCGCAGAGCAATAAGCATAAGAAGAATCGCCATGTACAGTAATCCAGCTACTACCAGCCCCAGCCTGATAGTAGTGTTAAGTTCATTCCACAGTACGGAAAGTACGGCAAGGGTCATTGCTGCAAGTGTCAATCCATCGAAGATTCTTGCGAGCAAAACCGTTGCAAAGGAGCTGGCTCCCGGTATAGAAGTTCTCCTTGAAAGAAGCAGGGCTCTTAGAATTTCCCCAACTCTTCCGGGAAGAATTGAGTTCACAAAAAACCCTGTAATCAATGGACCCGAAGTTTCCTTTATTGATACACTGCCGACAGGTGAAAGAAGAAACCGCCATCTGAATATCCTGAAAGCATAGCTTAAAATCAAAGGTGGCAGAACAAGCAGAAGAAATGGCCATGCCATTTCCCTCAGGATCAGCAAAAGCTGTGTTGCATCTGTCTTTCTGTAAGTGAGGTACAGAGCGATTCCAGCGATAATTATCCCGGGGACAACGTGCCTCCAGATACCTCCTTTTTTCAAATCAATTGCTCTCCGACCTGAGCATTTTCAACGGCATAACAAATAGCATGACCCGCCACGAGAAGAGCTTCCTGGATATGGCTGGTCTCTTTTGACTGCGCTTCAACGCATATATCCGTAATATCCGAGATAATTCCTCCTCCGGCACCTGTAAATCCAATTGTTTTCATTAACTTTAACCGAGCGCTTTCAACAGCCTTTAATACGTTAGCTGAATTGCCGCTTGTGGTTATAGCTACAAGAACATCTCCCGGTTTTCCAAGAGCTTCAATCTGCCTTGAGAATATTTCGCTAAATTCATAATCATTGGCAATCGCTGTTATTGTCGCTGAATTCGCGGTGAGCGCAATTGCGGATATGGCTTTCCTGTTCAAACGAAATCTTCCCACAAGCTCACCTGCCAGATGCTGTGAATCAACTGCACTTCCGCCATTTCCGCAAAAGAAAATAGTACCGCCTTTTTTAATACAATCAATACACAGAGCTGCAGCTTTTTCGACGACTGCACTGTCAACCAATGTCAGGATTCGTCCCGCTGAATCAATGTAATCATCAATATCAGACATTATTCATCCTCCATCGTTTCAGAGCATCCCATACAGATGGGAGCTGTACTTCCCTGGATGTGGCAAGTTCAGAATAGACCGGTCTTGGAGCATCAAAGTCAAGGTCACTCCAATGTACTTCTCTTACCGATCCACCGGTGAATTCTGTGAGCGCACGGGCTGCTTCAGCAGGGGTTATTCCAGGTCTGCTGGTCAGGTGATACAGTCCGCTTCCTCCATTGTTGAGGATATCAACAATTGCTTTCGCAAGATCAGGCGCATATGTAAGACAGGCTACCTGATCGTCAACTGCACGAACACTGCCGGATTCTGAAAGAGATTTCCAGAGGAACGGAATCATGCCTTTACTGGAAGAGTACATCCAGGATGTCCTGACAACAATATTCCTGGAATCCGCATCAAGCGCTTCAGCTTCACCAAGAAGTTTACTCTCGCCGTAAACGTTGGCAGGTAATGTTTCATCACTTTCCAGAAATGGAACTTTTTGACCCTTGAAACCTGTAAATACATGATCAGTGGAAATCGTTACCAGTTTCCTGCCAGCCCTGGCCAGATTTGCTACACCATTCCTGTGGACGTTCATGGCAAGTTCCGGTTTTCTCTGACACAGGTCAACATTCGTTACTGCAGCACAGTTAATAATGCAATCAGGGTCAAACTTGTCAACTGCTGCGCTTATGGAATCGGGTCTGGTAATATCCAATACGGGTAAATCAGTTCCTGCCGCATTCTCTCCGAGAATACTGAGAAGAGCTCTTCCAAGTTGCCCTGAAGCCCCTGCAATAAGATATTCTGTTTTCATTTTCTCTCTTTTCTCTAAAACTTTCCAAAGCAGCGTGCAACCATGATATTACATTCAAGATGCAGGTGGCTCTGGTAAGTAATGAATGCAGGGATTTCAGTTCAATTAAGGAATTGAGTTAATTATTCAATTTGTTAATGGGACCCTTTCATTCATATTGAACTATATGACAATGGAGGTGTCCAAGTAAATGGAATTTTTAACCGTGCCATCAATCCCGGAAACGCTGTAATTCAGATGAAAATGTTTGTTCCAGCTTTCCTGCCGCTTCTTCTGGTTCCTTTTTCTTTATCACTGGCAGACGAATACAGGGCGCTGAACAGGTTGATGAACATTACCGCTGCTCTCGAGGATATCGGAGACGAGATGATCGGTGAACCGGTTACCGGAACTGTGACTCTTGGTGATACTACGAATCTCCAGCTTACATTCAGCAACGAGTACATGTACAGTGTTTACATCTGGTCCGATTCCTATTTTAATACTTTTGAATTCTGGCTTACCAGTTCCAGAGGTGATGTTCGAAGTATTGCCGATGGTGATTACGCTTCACTGGTTGCGATTCCGGATACAACGGGTAACTGGACTCTTTCAATACTTCTGTTTGAGGGAGCGCACAGTGATTCCGCTTCCTACGCCGCTGCCGTGTTCAGGAGCAAACGGTATATATGACAAATACTTAACAGTTCCGGATGTTGTGCACGATATTCAATGTTATGTTTGACATTTTTATATAGTGGTATTATTGTACCAGTATACCATATTCAGAGAGGAAGCATTGAGTCCGATGTTTAGAATTTCCGAAGCGGCTTCGATAGCCATGCATGCTTTGATTCTTCTTACCGGGAGATCAGGTAAACCACTGAGCAACATCCGTATCGCAGAAACTTTTAATATCAGTGCAAATCACTCATCCAAGGTTATGCAAAGACTGCTGAAAAGCGGATTCGTCAAAGCGCTGAGAGGACCAGGAGGAGGATATACCCTGGCTGTTAATCCCGCAAAAGTATCTCTTCTTGATATTTACAGGGCAATCGATGGTGAACCTGACATTTCACATTGCCTCTTTGGTGGATGGAAGCATTGTTCTCTTGATACATGCCTGTTCTCAGATCTGCTCCTGGATGCTGACAAGCTTATCCGGAAACATCTCGCTCAGGTGACTCTTGCAAATTATCTGGCTGACAATTCAAGTGTGAAGGAAAACAAAACAGAAAAGTTCGCAAAGTTCAATGAAAATACATCGGTACAACGGAACCAATAATTATCCGGAATAGTTCCCGGAATGAATGCAAAGGAGACAATTGTGAGTATGTTCTGCTATCAGTGCCAGGAAACGCTTGGCAATAAAGGCTGTACGGTAAACGGGATCTGCGGAAAGAAAGGTGACACGGCAACTCTCCAGGATCTTCTTATCTACACCGTTAAAGGAATCAGCGTAGTCGCCGAAAAAGCTGGCAGTGTTGACAGGGAAACAGGCCATTATGTCACGAAAGCTCTTTTCACCACCATCACAAACGTCAATTTCGATAACGATAGTCTTATCGATATTATCAGACAGGGGTTGACCCTTCGGGACAGGATTAAGGAAAGATTCGGCATAACCGGGAATCTGCATGATTCCGCGGTATGGAATGCTGAAACAAAGGATGATTTCCTCAAAAAAGCTGAAACTGTGGGTGTTCTTTCAACGGAGAACGAGGATGTCCGTTCACTGCGCGAACTTCTCACTTACGGTCTAAAAGGAGTCGCAGCCTACGCTGAACACGCATCGGTACTTGGCGTGGAAGATCAATCCGTTTTCGATTACATAATTGAAGGGATGGCTTCAACAACAAAGGATTTGAGCGTTGATGAAATGGTCGGCAAAGTCATGAAGGCGGGTGAAATTGCTGTTACTGCAATGTCTATACTGGACAAAGCGAACACGGAAACTTACGGTAACCCTGAAATCACGGAAGTCAATATCGGTGTACGAAACAATCCCGGGATACTTATCTCCGGACATGACCTCAAGGATATGGAAGAACTGCTGAAGCAGACAGAAGGAAGCGGAGTGGATGTATACACTCACGGTGAAATGCTCCCGGCAAACTACTATCCGGCTTTCAAAAAATACGATCATTTCGTCGGAAATTACGGCAATTCCTGGTGGCTGCAGGACAAGGAATTCGCTTCCTTTAATGGTCCTGTTGTTATGACCACCAACTGCCTTGTTCCACCTAAGGAATCGTATAAGGATCGCGTTTTCACCACCGGTAATGTTTCTTTCCCGGGGGTAAAGCACATTGACGACAGAGAAGAAAACAGCGAAAAAGATTTTTCCGGTGTAATCGCCATGGCGAAGACTCTTCCTGCGCCAACGGAAATAGAAACAGGCAAAATTGTAGGGGGATTTGCCCATGAGCAGGTATTCGCCCTCGCTGATAAGGTAGTTGACGCTGTAAAGTCCGGCGCTATCAGAAAGTTTGTCGTTATGGCGGGTTGCGATGGCCGCCAGAAGGGCAGAAGTTACTACACAGATTTTGCTGAGGCGCTTCCTGAAGATACGGTTATCCTGACCGCCGGCTGCGCAAAATATCGTTACAACAAATTGAACCTGGGAGACATCGGCGGTATCCCCCGTGTTCTTGACGCGGGACAGTGCAATGACAGTTACTCCCTTGCCTTGATTGCCCTGAAGCTGAAAGAAGTATTTAATCTGGAAGACATTAACGAACTGCCAATCGTTTACAATATTGCCTGGTACGAACAGAAAGCAGTTACCGTGTTACTCGCTCTTCTGTATCTTGGTGTAAAGAACATTCATCTTGGACCTACACTTCCCGCGTTTCTTTCGCCGGCAGTCGTAAATGTTCTTGTTGAAAACTTCAGTATTGGTGGAATCACCAATGTTGAGGACGATATAAAAACCATGATCGGTTAACTTACAGAGTTCGCAGGTCACAGTGTAATTTGCCTGTGACCTGCGTTTTTCACTTTATTTATCTTTGATTTGAATTGCCTGCCTCGTTAAACGGGATTTCAGTAACTCCGAAGCCTCTGTCCGGGGAAGTATTTCAAGACCTGCGCGGGAATCTTTTTTACCCTTAAGGATTATTCTTTCAGCGGGTCTACCGGGAGGACCAACAGGCTGTATCTCTAAGGGATTAATACCGAAAGCCCTGCAGCCAAGCATAATTTCAGGAAGCAGGGACGGTTTGTTGATAATCAGAAATTCACCACCGGAGACCAGTACGTGCGCGGCTCCTTTTATAAACTGATACAGAAGAAGATGTGATCCGACCCGTGACCTGTCTCTTCCAGTGTCTGGACTGTTTCTTGCAGAATCGGATGCTCCGTACGGAGGATTCATAATCACCGCGTCTGCGATGCTTTCAGGAAAAGTAAGTGATACGGTTTCGACACTGCAACATACCGCGAGGACATCCAGAGGAATATCCTGCAGTTTTCCTGAATCCAGCATAAGCCCCAGTGCATCGAATCGGATATCGATGCCGATCCATCTGCACCCCGGGTTCAGGATTGAACAGTACACCAATCCTCCCCCGCTGCCGCATCCCAGATCCACGACAACCGATCCTGGTGAGATATGTAAAGACGAGGCAAGAAGAAGAGTGTCGGTTGTTACCGGCGCACCAGTATCCTGATAGACTTTCACACCGCCGGGGAGAACTACCTGCGCTGCATTCTTCACCCGGTCACCGGTTTATCTGTAGGTTACCTTCGCGACTCCCCAGGTGTAGAATTCACCCGTGTAGTCGTCCGGTCTGTAATCGTACCAGCGCTTTATAGCCCATAATCCATATGTATTCTCCACCATTATGAACATTACTCTCCCCTTTGCCGGACTGTCCCATCCGCAGTAGCTGGATCCCGCGCCAACGATTTCGTAATCTCTCCATATCTCGGCGGAATCGACAGGAGCAACGGGGTCAGGGAGGGATGAAATGATGTTCATAGTTACGGAAATAAGGCTGTCGTCCGGTAGTCCTGACCCTTGAACCGCGTTGAATACATTCATAATCGTGTTCTGTTCAACCTCGTAATTCCAGTTGCTGAAATCCCAGGATCCGCCGAATTCCGTTGTATCAGCTCCATCGGCTATGAACATGTAGGATGAATCACAGCAGGCCATTGTCATGGCTACCGATCTTCCTTCCATGGAATTCCCAAAGTTGATGACGACTGTCGATGGGGCATAGGGTTGCTGCCAGGGAATCTCTTCTCCAGGGTCAGGATCGGCCGGATTTCTTGGATCGAAAAAAGAACACGAAATCAAAGCTGATAGAACCGTAACAGAGAGTATGAATATGAGATGCTTTCTCATTAAGTACCCCTTTCGATTAAAACTGGTAGTTAAGGCCGACTGAAGCTATCCAGTAACTCTGTCGCTCGCTCCTTGAATAGAAAGAGCGGGTTAAATTCAGAGATAGTGTACCATTGTTCAGATTCATTCTGGTTCTAAGACCAACGTGATGTATCTGGCTGACCTGGGAAGGAATACTCTGAGCCAGATAATTCCTTTTCTGGTATTCCCAGGCATAGCTCGGAGTAAGACCTATGTTTCCACTAAGATGGAAACCAAGATTTACTTTGATTGTATTACCTATTACTTCCTCGGATCTTTGAAAAATGGCGTTTTCGTAACTACCCTGATCTTGAAAACGAAAACTGTGAGTCAGGCCCAGGACCGTACTGTCCTGGGAAATTCGCTGAAAAGAACTCTGTGTATTTATTCTTCTGAATAGAAGGTCGGATCCTGCCGCAGTATAATCGGGAAAAATAAGTGTTGTGTAATCAGCACTTATCTGAACCGATTCCCGGAGT
>Ga0256913_10001164_pt1 | contig 13584 bp, 12 predicted proteins | sample Axial_MatmetaG_FD_185970 | JGI IMG/M metagenome (GOLD analysis project Ga0256913, IMG submission 185970) | Deep-sea worm associated microbial mat communities from Axial Seamount, Juan de Fuca Ridge, Pacific Ocean - Axial_Mat | ecosystem: Environmental > Aquatic > Marine > Oceanic > Microbial...
TGATTGAAATAATACCTTTATTCTCTTTCCTTAATTCTTTTGAAAATTCTTCTTGAATAATTTTATTTGTTTTAGTAATATTATTTTTCTCAATAGATATTAATTTTTTATTTTTATAATCTAATCCAGTATATAATTTAGAAACAGACTTATCTTCATATTCTTGAAGATATAAATGCCCGTTCCAATTTGGAATAAAAAGTAATTTCATAAAATAACTAAGATAAAGTTTTTTATAAAATATTCTAAATAAATAAACTGAAAATCTATTTTCTTCGGAGTTACTACGAGCAAGGGACGATATATTTATAAATTAAACTATATTAACTATAATATGGCATCATTAGACTTCCCAAAATTAGAAAAGGAAATATATCAAAAATTTAAAATATATAGTAAAACTCCAGAATATCACTTAAAAAGAAAAAAATCTGGAAGTTCAAATATGACTTCTAAAAAATATACTGATGAATGGATGATTGAACATCCAAATATGCAAAAGTTATTAATTTCAATAAAAAATAGTAAAAAATCAAAAACTAATAAAAAAAAAGAAATTACTTTAAAAAAAGAAATTAAAGAAGGAAAAGAACGAATAAAAACAGCTTGGAGAAATTTAAAAGAAGTAAATTTAAATAAAATAGGATTAAATCATACTATTTTATTAAATTTAGGAAAAGATATTGATGAATATAATGAATCCTATAGAAGGCAAAGAGTTAGTTTAGGTATGCATTATACTCCTCCAAATCCCTTAAAAGTATATCAATTATTAAATAATTTCTTTGAAGAATATAACAATTTTAAAGGTTCAAAACTAGAACTAGGACTATTATCTCATGTAGTTATTGGAGGAATCCAACCATTTTATGATGGGAATAAAAGATGTGCTAGAATGATACAAAATAAAACTTTAGCAGAAAATCATCTACCAATTGTTTCAATACCATATGGTGAAAGAAAAATTTATATTTCATTATTAGAAGAAGCAATGAAAGGTTTAAATTTTTATAATGAAATGCCAGAACATAATAAAGAAAATTTTGATAAATTATTTACTTATCTTGGAGGTAAAATCAATACTTCCTTAGATAATATTATTAAAAACATTTAAATTTAATTTATAAATTTAAACATATATTTTTAAAATAAACAAATTTTAATATATTATGAAAAAAAATAATAAAGAAAATTATAATAATGTTCATTGGGCTGATCACTCTGCACAACAAGTAATTGATAAATTCCCAAATGAAAAAATTTATAGTGTTGCATCTGGAGTTACACCTTCAGGAATTGTTCATGTTGGTCATTTTAGAGAAATTATCACGACAGAATTTGTTAGAAAAGCATTAGAAAAAAAAGGAAAAAAAACTAAATTCATCTATTCTTGGGATTCATATGATGCATTTAGAAAAGTTCCTAAAAATATTCCCGAAGAATTTTCAAAATATTTAAGATTGCCTAATTCCAAAGTTCCTGACCCAAATAAAAAATATGAAAGTTTTGCGGAATTTTTCATGTCAGAAGCCGAAAAAAGTTTAAAAGTATTTAATTTTCCAATAGAATTTCAAAGACAACATTTATTACAAACATCAGGAATTTATGCCGAAGGAATTAGAAAACATTTAAGATTAAGAAATGAAATTAGAATGGTTTTAGATAAATATAGAGAAAAACCACTCGAAAATTCTTGGCTTCCACTTTCAGTATTTTGTGAAAAATGTAATAAAGATACAACAAAAATTTTAGATTATGATGAAGAATATTCTATTTCATACGAATGTAAATGCGGATTTAAAAATAAAATTAACTTTAAAGAAACACCAATAGTTAAACTTCCATGGAGATTAGATTGGCCAATGAGATGGGCTCAATATAAAATTACTTTTGAACCAGGAGGAAAAGATCATTCAACTCCTGGAGGTAGTTTTGATACTGCTAAAGAAATAATTAAAATTGTTTCAAAAAGAGAAGCACCAGTTTATACATTTTATAACTTTATTAGTATGAAAGGTCAAGGAGGTAAAATCTCATCTTCATCAGGTAATGGAGCAACAATAGATGATATTTTAAAAATTTATACTCCCGAATTAGTTTTATATTTATTTGCTTCAACAAGACCAAATGCAGAATTTAGTATTTCATTTGATTTAGATGTTATGAAAATATATGAAGATTTTGATAAATTAGAAAGAACATATTTTGGATTAGAAGAAGAAAAAAATCCAAAAAAGAAAGCAACTTTAAATAGAATTTACGAATTGTCAATTATAAATTCTCAAAAAATTCCAACTAAAATGCCATTCCAACCAAAATTTAGATATTTATTAAGTATTGCTCAATCCCATAACTTTGAATATGAAAAAATTGAAGAATTTTTTAAAAAAGAAATTAAAACTGATTTTGATAAAAATAGATTAAAAGAAAGAATAAATATTATAAAAAATTGGCTTGAATTATATGCTCCAGAAGATATGAAGTTTCATATTTTAGAAAAAATTAATAAATCTACTTTATCAAACTTAAATGAAATTGAAAAAGAAATATTAATTGAAATAAGGGAAAAATTAAATAAAATAAATGAATCAAAAGAATTAATTAATATTTTTAAAGAAATTTCCCAAAAAAAAGATATAGAAACAAAAATAATATTTCAACATTTATATAAAATAATAATTGGAAAAGAAAAAGGTCCAAGACTATCAAATTTAATTTTAGAAAATAAAGAAAAAGTTTTAAATTTATTAAATCAAATTTAATTAGAATTTTATTTTAAATTATACTTTAAAAAATAAAAAACATAAAACTAAATATGAAACAAATTAAAAAATATGAAACTAACTTATTAAGTCGATATATTACTTTAAGTATTTTAATCTTTTTCTTTTTAACAAATATTTTTTTAAATACAATAATTAAAATATTTACATACCTTTCATATTTATTTTTAAGTTTTTTTACAAAAGTAAGAATTGAAAATTCTATTTTAGTTCTAGAAAAATTTGGTAATTTTATAATAATAAAAGAATGTATTGCACCTAGTGCATATATATTAATAACAATTATTTTTTTTAGTCTTCCAATAGAATATAAAAAATTATTTAAAATTTATTTAAATTCAATTTTAGTTTTTACTTTATTCAATTTAATTAGAATTTTATTTTTAATGTGGACATATGTTAGTTTTGGTTCTTCTTTTTATGAAAATTTTCATTTAATTTTCTACGAATTTTTAAGTGGAGTTATTGTAAGTTTAATAATTATATTCTTTTTAAAAAAAGAGAAAATAAATAAAATTTACCCAATTATCTCAGATTTAAAATATTTAATTAAAAATATTAAACTAAAATAAAAAATAAACAAAAAAATAAACAAAAAAAATTAGAAAAAGTTTTTAAATAATCGCCACTAAATTAGTATTATGGAAAGAGGTAAAAAAACTAATTTTATTTTAAGACAATTTAAAAAGAAGTCTAAAAGAGCTGTAAATAAAGATTACTTTACAGAGTTTTTTTATTTAAACAAAAATAGAGAAGTAATTGAATTTTTATCAGATAATAGTAATATCCTAGTTATTGAAACTTTTTTAAAAGAATTTATCCCTGAAGAATTTAAAGATTTTATTAAAATTGAAGTCTTAAATGAAGAGGAAGAAAAAATTAAAACTTGGTATTATACTAATGAAAATGTTATAATATTAATTAAAGTTAATTGGGGATTTAAAAAACAAGAAATTACTGTTGAAATAGATATGGATAATTTTGAAATAACAATACTTGATGATGAGAAAATATTAAAAAGTTTTGATTATACAATGTTTAATGATTATTTAATCAGTTTTTTAACAATTCAAGCTAGAACTTTAGCTGAAACATTTAATAAGATTTCAAACAAATAAATTAATAATAAATTTATTAAAATTTCTTAATAATATCCTTTATTTCTGAAATTTCATTTATTTTTGAAAGTTTAAATCTTAAATCTTTAGAATTTTTAATTCCTTTAGTAAACCACATAGCCTGTTTTTGAATTTTTAAATTAATATTCTTAAATTGATATTTTTCTAACAATTTAATATAATCTAAAAATAACTCCTTCTTTCTTTCTTTTAAATTTTCAATAAATAATTTATTTCCAGTTTTATTATAATAATTAAATTTATTAAATATATCTGGATTTCCAATCGCGGCTCTCCCAATCATTAAACCAGAAGAATATTCTCCTAAATATTTATCAATATCTTCTTCATTTGTAATATCACCATTCCCAATAACTGGTATTTTAAGTTTTTCTTTAATTTCCTTAATTGCTTCCCAATTTGCTTTTCCAGAATATTTTTGTTCTGCTGTCCTTCCATGAACAGTAATAAGATTAACTCCACAATTTTCTATTTCTTTTGCAACTTCAAGATAAGTTATTTTTTTATATCCCAATCTAATCTTAGCTGTAACTGGCAAATTTGTATATTTTACTATTTTATCTAAAATCTTTCCAATATTTTTTGGATCTTCAAGTAAAATCGCACCAGAATTATTAGAATTTACAGAAGGCGAAGGACAACCAAAATTAATATCAATAATATCGACATCATCTTCAATCTTTTTAATAGCTTCAATAAAACTATCAGGATTACTCCCAAATAATTGAACACAATTCACTTTTAAATTCCCTCTCGAAATTCTTTCTAAATAAATTTTATCCCTAATTAAAGCTTCAACAGAAGTTAATTCTGATATTGTATAGGAAGCACCTAACTTTTCACATAACTCCCTAAAAGCAATATCTGTAACATCATCCATAGGAGCTAAAACAAAAGGATTTTTCTTTATTAAATCTTCAGGAAGTATTTTCATAAATAATAAATATAAAGAAAGATTTATAAAATCATTTCTTATTAAAATCATTTCTTCAATAAATACTCAACCAAAAACTAAAACTAAACCAAATAAATACTACTTAACCGAAATTACAAAAGAATTTAAACTTAAAATATAATTAAATTTATATGAAAAAAATATTTATTTTATTAATTATAGTAATAGGAAGTTTTGGATGTGTTTTTTCTGAAACTAATGGGGTTTGGCATCTCACTCAAGATATTAGACCTGGAACTTTTGGAAGTGATGAAATTTCAGGAGATTACTCTTTTATGAATTCAAATGTAGGTATTGGAACTAGTAACCCTAATGCCTTATTACATGTTAAAGGTAACAGCCATACTTTTATTAAAGTTGAAAGTCCATCTAACTCCTATGCAAGTTATATTACTTTTTTTGAATCTGGAATTAAGAAATGGTCAGTTGGACAAAATCCAAAATGGTCAGTAGGAAGTAATGATTTCTATATTTACAACAATGATTCCTGGTCAGGGTCAGGAACAAAAATAAAAGGTTTAGTTATTAAATCCAATAATGGAAAAGTTGGAATTGGAACAAATGACCCTTCTTCTGGACTTGAAGTTGTTGGAGGTTTAGAACTACACCATCCATCAAATTATTCCTCAATTAGAGCCGATAGTGATTCTACATATTTAACTATTTGTGGTGGTAAAGACAAATGGGATAATCCTAAAATAAAATTGTATAGTTGGGCAAATGATAAAATTTATTACGAAGCAAGAGACCATATTTTTAAGAGTGTTGATACTAAAACAGGTTCAGGAAATGAATTAATGATTATTAAAGATAACGGAAATGTTGGAATTGGAACTACAACTCCAACAGTAAAATTAGAAGTAAATGGAGATGTAAAAGGAGATTCATTTTGTTTTAATTCCGGTGGTTGTTTAAGTGTTCAATAAAATAAAATGAAATATAAAAAAATATTTTTAATTACAATAACTATTTTAACTTTATTTAAAATTAGTTTTGCTGAAAATTTTGTTACATGTGACACTCCTTTCTCATCACCTATAATTAATATTACAGACAATACTGGAAATACACAAATACTATTTGATGATGATAGTGGAAATATATTATTTTATAAACCAATAAATCAAATTAGATTTGGAGCAAATAATAAAATTTATAGTTCTACAAAAGATAAATCAACTTCTTCAGATTTGTCCGGGAATGGAGTTTTATATACAAGTAAAAATAATATAAAAACACTATTATTTGGAAGTAATTCTAAAATCTATTCAAAAAATTATAATGTTTATAACGGTGGTCAAGCTTGGTGTCCTTCAGATGGATGGATAAACAAAATAACAAATCCATATAGTTCAACTCCAAAAGGTCACTATTGTATTAATACTTATTTTGAAGAAGATAGAGATTATGTTTGTAATTTAGGCCCTAATCCCAAAACTACAAGCAATTGTGATTATAATCAAATAAATACTTATGATTGTAGACTTAAACTTAGTGAAGGTCAAGATAAGGAACCAACAATTCCTGGAATTGTTTTAGATTATGAAACATGCACACTAAATTATGGGTGTACTCCTATTCAATATATGGATTATAAATTAAATGATAATACAATAAGAGAATATTATAAAGATGGAACTAATCATGGAAGTGTTGATATTAATTGTAAAGATTATTATAGTAATAAATATTATTGTGATGGATTTAAGAATTATATTGATTCAAAAGATCAATGGACTATTAAAAAACAAGATTTATGTTGGAATATTTCCTCACAAGCATATGATATTCCATGTGGAGCTGCTTATTGTTTTGATATAACGGGAACTTTTTATGATGGCTCTTTTGAAGATTGTATACAAACTTTACATGATGAAGTAAATGGAGAAGATAAATTAAATTTTCCTTCTAATGATGTAGCAGTTTATTGTAATGGTTATGATAAAATAACTAAAACTGTTAAATGTAATGGGGGAAATGAAAAAGATGGTGGTGAAACTGGAACAAGATGTCCAATTACTCCTTCAATAGATTACTGTGATAGTACTTTATGTGGAGGATATTCTCAATGTTCTTGGGCTTCACACGGTTGTGGAGAATATAATTCTACAACAGGAACTTGGAGTAAAACCTATTGGTATAAAAATTATAATTGTGGTAGCTATTACAAAGATTGTGATTCTTCCCACGTAACAGGTTGTCAATAAAAATGGAAAAAGAAAATAAAAAAATTTTAATTTATGGAGTTATAGTTTTAATAATAATTATTATTATAACTTTAAGTGTTTATTTAATTAATAAAAATCATACATTTAAAATTAATAATAATAACCAAAATATTAAAGAAGATAATGAAAATATACTTAAAGAAATAACTTTTGAACAATATCCAACAGCAATAATAACTAGAAATATTAGTTTATGTCAAAATATTTCTAATGAAAATAAAAAAGAATCATGTATTAAAGAAACAAATAAATATATAATTTATGATAGAGCATTATATGAACACAATATAACAATTTGTGAAGAATTCAAAGAAAATACTTCTATAAATGAATGTATAATTTGGGTTAATCGATCATCAAAAGGATTTAAAAATTAAATTAATTTTAAAAACCTTTCTTAAATAAATAAAATATATTTTTATTCATTACTATCAATATTTACAGAAAAAGAAAAATTAAATCCATTATTATTTAGTAAATCTTTTTCCTTTAATTTTTTAACTAAATAATTTTCCATCCCTTCTAAATGGCCTGCACCTACAACTGCTAAAATATAACCTTCATTTTTATCCCTTAAATCTAAAAGTCTATTACTCATATAAACATTTCTATCTTCAAGTAAAATATTGTATAATAAAGGAACTTCTTTTTTAAAAATTCCAAGAGCAGTTTTAATAAACTTTTCATCAGGAACCCCACTTTTAATATCAAAATTTAACTTATTTCTATATTCTTTCTTAAAACTCTTAAAAAATAAACTTGAAAACATATTTACTTTTTTAAAAAAACCTAATCTTGACAATTTTCTTAAAGTAACTTTAATATCAATATCAATTAAAGCAGTAGGTATTTTTTTATCTCTTGCAACTAAATAAGCTTCTTTCATATCTGCTCCCGCTTCAATTCCAAGAGACTTACCTATTTTTTGTTGAACATAACCTGCAACAATAGCAAATAAATAACCACTCATCCCAACTTCCTTTATAGTCCTCTTTTTAATAGATTTAACCTTTTTATTTTTTTTGTTATTTTTCTTTTTCTTAAGTTCTTTCTTTTCAGATAATAAAGATTTTAATCTATTCAAATCAAGTTCAATTCCAACAACAGAAGGATTATACAATTCTATTATCTCTTTAATTTCTTTAACACTTTGTTTAGCAACATGAGAAGTTCCTAAAAGTATTATATTATCAATTTTCCTAATCATTTTTTAAAAAATATAATTGTTTATTTTATTTTAATAATTAAAGATAACTAGTCATTGATAAATCTTCAGTTATATCTTTTTTAGGAGATTTCATTTGTTTTTCAATTTCAATATATTGTTTTTGTAAATCTGTATTAACTGAAGGTTTAACTATATCTAAAGCTTTAATAAAATCATTAGTATCAATTTTTTCACTTTTAATATCTCTTCTTAAAGCAATTAATCCTGCTTCTCTAATTAATGCTTCTATATCTGCCCCAACATATCCTTCAGTTTTAGAACTTAAATCAATAATTAACTTTTCTTTATTCTCACTAACAGGAGTATTTTTCAAATTAATTTCAAAAATTGCCTTTCTCGCTTCTAAATTTGGAATATCAACTAAAACTAATTTATCAAATCTACCTGGCCTCAATAAAGCAGGATCAATTAAACCTGGCCTATTTGTTGCAGCTAAAACTTTAACATTAATTAAATCTTCTAAACCATCTAATTCTGTTAAAATTTGATTAACAATCGTATCACTAGTTTTACCTTTTTCTTTCCCTAATCTTGTTGTTGCAATTGCATCAAATTCATCAAAAAATAAAATACAAGGTGAATTTTGTCTTGCTTTCTGAAATATCTTTCTAATTGTTTTTTCAGACTCACCAACATATTTATTAATTATTTCAGGACCTTTAATATAAATAAAATTTGAACTTGTTTCAGTTGCTACAGCTTTAGCTAAAAGTGTCTTTCCTGTTCCAGGAGGACCATATAATAAAATTCCCTTAGGTGCAGAAATTCCCAATCTCTTAAAAGCCTCAGGATTAGTCAAAGGCCATTCAACCATTTCAGTTAAACTTTGTTTTAAATTACCTAAACCTCCAATTGCACTCCATTTAATATTTGGAATTTCAACTAAAAATTCCCTCATTGCAGAAGGTCTAATAATTTTTAAACCTTGAGTAAAATCTTCTTCAGTAATCTCAAGTTTTAATAAAATCTCCTTAGAAATCTCTTTTTCATTTTTACTAAAATCCATATTAGGAAAACTTCTTCTCAACACATTAAAAGCAGCTTCTTTAACTAATGCTTCTAAATCTGCTCCAACAAAACCATGAGTTACTTTAGAAATTGTTTTTAATATTTTCTCCGCTTCTTTTTTTCTAACCTCCCTAACAACTTCTTCAGGAATTAATTTTAAAGCTTCAAATTTATTTTTTTTAAAATTTTCTTGTATTTCAAGTAAATTTATTTTAATTTTATCTTTATTAGAATTAGAATTACTCCCAATATTTTTTATTTCCTCCTTTACTTCATATTTACTAATAAAATTATTTATTGAAGCTTCATATGACTTAAATGTTTTAGGTAATTCTAAAGGCATATTTCTTGTATGAATTCTTAATATTTCTAATCTGTCTTCTTGTTTAGGAACTCCTATCTCTAATTCTCTATCAAATCTACCTGGCCTCCTTAATGCTTCATCTAAAGCATCAGGCCTATTTGTCGCAGCAATAACAACAATTCGTTTATTCTTATTTAAACCATCCATAACAGTAAGTAACTGTGCAACAATTCTTTTTTCAGTTTCACCTTGGACTTCTTCTCTCTTAGCTGCAATAGCATCAACTTCATCAATAAAAATTATAGCGGGAGAATCTTTTTGAGCTTTTTCAAATAATTCTCTTAATTTTTTTTCACTTTCACCATAATACTTATTTACAATTTCAGGAGCATTAATAGAATAAAAAGAAGCTTCAGTTTCATTTGCTATAGCTCTTGCCAATAAAGTTTTTCCTGTCCCAGGTGGACCATATAATAAAATTCCTTTTGGTGCATCAACACCCAATTTATTAAATAACTCTGGGTGCTTTAAAGGTAATTCAACTAATTCCCTAATTTTAGATAATTGAGATTTCAAACCACCAATATCCTCATAATTAACATCAGAATTTAAATTCTCGGTTTTATTTGAAATAATAATTTCAGTATTTGAAGTAATTAATAAAAAATCACCCGCAGGTTTTGAAGAAGTTACTTTAAATTTCATCGAAGATAAATTAAAACCTAAAAAATCATTTTCAATAGCATAAAATAAATCAATTGCAAAAGGATTATTTGAAGAAAAAGAAGCTTTCTTCTCAGAAGTAGGATTTTTCCCAATAGTTATAATATCCCCATTTGAAAAAGGTTTTCTATTCAAACCTTTTTTAAGATTATTTATTGTTGTTGGATGAACAACAAAATCTTGCATAGGAGTTAAAGTTATCTTCAATGCTTCCTTTATTTCAGGTTTAAAAAGTTTAACTTGTTCTCCTACTGCAATTTTAGCATTTTTTCTAAGATTTCCATCCATCCGAATTATTTCTAAACCCAAATCCGAAGGATATGATCTTTCTGCAATTGCAATAGTTTTTTCTCCCCCCTCTATTGCAATAGGTTGTCCAGGAACAATATTTAAACTTCGTAAAATTTGAGAATCAATTCTAACAGTGCCTTTATTTACATCATCTTGATGTGCTTCCGCAACTTTTAATTTTAATAACTCAGTCATAATAAATAAAATAAATTTAGAGTTTATAAATGTTGTGCTATGAAGTAATAATAACAAACGACTAGCAAAAAATAAAAATAAAAATTATAATAAATTTAAATATTCCTGTTTTTTTAATTTTTTTTTATTAGCTAATTTTTCAAAAACTCTATCAGTTCTACTACCATATTGGGCTGCTTTTTTCTTTCTATTAATAAACTCTAAATCAATATCATAATCTTTTAAAATTTCCCTCAAAATAATCTTATTAATTTTAGTCTCCTTATTTATTTTAAATTCAGGATTTATTGAAATCCCATAATCAATAAAATCATTATCTAAAAACGGAAATCTCAATTTTAAATTAAAATTCTTAGCCAAAGAAAAATCCCTATACAAATCTCTTTTCCAAAGAGTCCCTAACCCTTCCAAACAAATTTCATTAATATTTTCCACCTCAAGTTCTCGTTTATAATCTGCAAAAATCTCCTCGCTTCCAATACCTGAAAAAACTTTAAAAATATTATCCTCTTTAATCTTCTTAAAAGCAAGATAAAAAACCAAAGCTACAGAAACCTTAGTATAATCTTTACTTTCAATAATTTTCATTGTCTCTTTAGTATAATTATTAATTAAATCCTCATTATCAATTTCAACAATTCTTAACTTAATACCATATTTATCACAAAATTTTTTTGCATAATACAAATCTTCACCAATAACAATATTTCCATATTTTATATTAACAGTATAACAAACAAAATCAATCCCTAATTTTCTCAAAGTCAAAGCAATTAATGTTGAATCTGTGCCACCAGAAAATAAAAGAGCAATAGTTTTCTTTTTCTTTTTACATCCACAAATAATTTGTTTTTTAATAGAATTTTCAAATAAAAATTTAACCCTACCCTTAACATCTAAAAAAGAATTAGAAATAAAACTTTTCTTAAGTTTAAAAAAATCATTTCTTTTAAAAACATCTATTTTATTAAAATCAATATCAAAATATAGATATTCTTTCGGATTTAATTCTTTTGCAGTTTCAGAGATAAAACTTTTTTTAATAGAAAAATTTAAACTAATTTTACTCCCAATAGTTTTAAATTCATAACATAAAGGAATAATTCCAACTTTATCTCTAAAAAAATAAATTTTATTATTTTTAAAATATACAAAAGCATAAGCTCCCTTCAATTCATCAATTTTATCAATATGAAATTCATCTAAAAAATCAAGTAAAAAATCAAATTGATTTCTAGAATTTAAAGCATAAAGTTCAGATAATTCTTTCCAATTTGAAAGCTCTAAAATAGCTAAAAGATTAGTATTTTCTTCATCTAAAAAATAATTATAGTTATAATTTTTATCTTCAAAATTAGAATAAACTTCAATCACCATTTACAAATCACTTTCAACCGTAATATACGGTTTTGGTTTTAAATCTTTAATTCTAAAAGTTGCTCTTTTTCTATCAACATAGCCCATCCAAGCAATCATTGCACCATTATCCATACATAAATCTAAAGGTATTGAATCAAAATTACAATTTCTTAAACTTGCCATCTCCCTCCCCATTTCCATAAATCTCTTATTTGCAGCAACACCACCAACAATAACAAATTCTTTTTTATTTGTATAAGCTATTGCTCTTTCTGCCACCTCCATCAACATAGCAAAAACAGTTTCTTGTAAAGAATAACATAAATCTTCTATTTTTTCTCCCTTCATTAATTTCTGCTTAACAAAAGAATGAATTCCAGCTAAAGAAATATTCATACCTTTAATTGTATACGGAAATTCTATATAATTTTTAGATTTCTTAGCACTTTCTTCAATCTCAGGCCCACCTGGAAAACCAAAACCAAAATCTCTCGCACAAGAATCAAATAAATTCCCCAAGCCAATATCTTCAGTTTCACCATAAACCTTATAATTTCCAAAATTATCCTTTGCAATAACTTGTGAATTAACTCCAGTAATATTTAAAAATAAAGGATCTTTAAATCCAGTAATCATTTTTCCAATTTCCAAATGAGAACGAATGTGATTAATTCCAACTATTTGAATATTATATCGTAAAGAAAGAGTTTTAGCAACTAAAGAAGCAAACTTTAATGAATTTCCCATCCCGGGACCCTGTGAAAAAGAAATTAAATCTAAATCTGAAAAATTCTTATCAATTGAATTTAAATATTTCTTAGCCTTAACTAAAATTTTATCAAAATTTGCTACATGAAAATCACTTAACTTCCTAGGATCCATACCGACTTCATTTTTAAACTGAGATTTTTCATTGAAAATAACTCTTTTAATTTTACAATCAACAATCCCAATACCAAAGGTATGTGCAGTACATTCAATACCTAAAACTAACATAATAAAATAAAAAGTAAATTATTTATAAAAGTACTGAATGAATTTAAATAAAATTATAAAGGTATAAAAAACTTCAAATATGTATATATTTAACTATATTCTTTTATGGTAAGAAAAATAAGAATAAAAAATAATATATTATTCTTAAATTTTAATTTTTTGACTTTCCACTAAATCCAAGAGATATAACCTTAAATACAGCTTCATCCAACTAAGTTCTCTTTTAAAATAAACAACATCAAGACAAGAATTTGAAACTCTTTGAGTAAAACTCAAAGTGTACCGAACGAAGAAATTGCAAATTTCGTAGTGACCGTATCTGAATGTAATTCAGGGTGAAAAGAAATGTCTTAAGTGAAAACGCCAAGACAGGGA
>Ga0256913_10001165_pt1 | contig 13580 bp, 11 predicted proteins | sample Axial_MatmetaG_FD_185970 | JGI IMG/M metagenome (GOLD analysis project Ga0256913, IMG submission 185970) | Deep-sea worm associated microbial mat communities from Axial Seamount, Juan de Fuca Ridge, Pacific Ocean - Axial_Mat | ecosystem: Environmental > Aquatic > Marine > Oceanic > Microbial...
TATTGCCGGTTCATCTTTTAAAGATGAGAGCGGTAAGGTATTTCAAATAGATCCGGCAACAAAAAAAGTAATAAAAACACTTGATAATCATGATGTACTCGGAATAACAATTTTCAGTGGTAAAAGTGGCAAAAGGATGTATCTCGGTATGGCGAGAAAACCGGAAATTTACTCGGTTGGACTTGATGAAACCGGCGGATTTAAAAATGATTTGAAATATGAATTCTCGTTAAAAGACGTTCCCGGCGGTGCCAATCTTAAAGCACACAGAATCAAAATTAAAAATAATAGAATGACACTTAAAGCCAGAGAATTCAGCTATACCCTTATAGCAGCAAGTAACACAATGCGTACAATTTATACTTTTGATTATAATCCCTATATGGATAAATGGAAATTTGTGGAGTTGCATCCGGAAGGAAATTAACTTGTTTTTACAATTGTTGTTTAAAAAATGACTAATTTTATCGTTCATTTTATAATCATAACGCTTTAATTGATATGAAAAAGTATGGTCTTTTTGTAATTATTGTCTTTTTTATTTTTTCATGCAATAATAAAAAAAACAAAAACATTGACACTTCGGATTTCTCTGTAAAAATCGGACTCACAAGAGAGCCGAGGGCTTTGTGTCCAATAAAAAGAAATAGCATTACCGAAAGACAAGTCAATCAATATATATTTATTCAGGCAGCTGATTACGATCCTTATACTTTGGAAAAAATTCCGGTTTTTATAAAAAGAATTCCGGATGAAATAAGTATCGATACGGGTAAATACGCAAATACATTCAGATATGATCTGGTTTTTAGAAAAGAAGCAAAATGGGACACCGGAAGTGATATTACCGGTTATGATCAATTATTTTTTATAAAAATGATTTTAAATCCAATGGTGGAAGTCCATCCTGCCGTTCGTAATCTATACAAAAAAGTAAAAGGTATCGAAGTGGATAAATCAAATCCTAAAAAAATTAGTATTTATACCGATAAGAATTATATGCTTTCGAGAGAACTGGCAACTAATATGGAAATATTTCCTGAATATTTTTACGATCCGGAAAAAATAATGCGAAAAATAAATTTTCGGGACTTTCTTGATGAAAAAAGACTTAAATCTATATTGGATACTTTGGCAGGAGCAAAAGAATTTGCAAAAAAAATAAACAGTTCGTATTTTATGCGTGACCATATATCGGGACAAGGTCCTTATTACCTTGCAGGTTGGGAAGCAAACAATTTTGTGAAACTCAAAAGAAAAGAAAATTATTGGGGAGATCAATTTCCTGATATTCCTTATCTTCAAAACAATCCGGAGGAGATAATATTCAAGATAATTGCTGATAAAACCACTGCTTTAACAGAATTAAAAAACGGAAATATAGATATGTTGCAAGGTATTTCGGGAAATGAATATCTGAAATTGAAAAAAGATCCGGTTTTTAAAGACAAATTCAGCTTTCACAATCCTCTTTCCATGCAGTTTTACTATTTGGTTTTAAACAATCGTAAACCTATACTGAAAGATAAAAATGTAAGAAGAGCATTAGCGCATTTAGTCGATGTTGATCTTTTGATCAAAACCTTTGGTACGGGAATGGAAAAAAGACTTACTTCTCCAGTTCATCCGTCAAAACCTTATTATAATAACAACTTAAAACCAATTGATTTTAACGTTGATAAAGCAAAAAAGCTATTAGGCAAAGCAGGATGGAAAGATACTGATAATAACGGTATTCTGGATAAAGTTATCGAAGGTAAAAAAACGGAATTGCATTTTAGATATATTGCTAAAGGCAATGGACTCGGGAAAAATATCGGACTTTTTCTGCAAGATAATGCTAAAAAAGCAGGAGTGATAATCGAAGTAATCAGTAAAAGCAATAAAGAATTTAGGACAGTATTAAAAAACAGGGATTTTGATATTGTTCCATCTGTCGTACAGGAAGATTTGGCTGATATAGATCCATATTGGGACTGGCATAGTGATAATGTTATTCCGGGAGGTTCCAATATTTCAGGTTATTCCAATAATAAATGCGATGTCGTTATTGAACAAATACGTAATATAAGAGACATAAAAGAACGTCAAAAATACTATGAAGCATTTCAATTAATAATATATGATGAACAACCGGTAATATTTCTTTATGTACCCACAAATAATATTATTATAAATAAAAAATTTAAAGCAAAAACAAGTGTGAAAAGACCAGGTTATTTTGCTAATACATTTGAATTGGAAAAGGATTAAATGGCTAAAGTTGTTTTTTTCTGTTAAATTTGTGGGATAAGTTTATTTAATATGCTCAAATATTTGATAAAAAAAGTAATAATTATGATACCGGCAATATTCTTGCTGGCTGTAATAGTATTTTTTTTGAGCAAATTGGCTCCTGGTGACAGGGTATTATCATATTGGGATTTGAAAGGCTCATCCATTTCCGGAGATAAAACTATTTCAAAGAAAGATTATAAAGAGACCGCTCATGAGTTATATCTTGATCTTCCTTTGTTTTACTTCAGTATTCATCCGAAATTATATCCTGATTCTTTACACAAAATCGTATTTGCAGACCAAAAGGATTCGTTAAAATCCATATTGTTATCAAATGCAACTGCCTCCGATATGTTACCGGTAATATCTTTTTATGGCAATGAAAACCAGTTTCAAAAATGGTTTGGAAATATTTTAAAACTGGATTTCGGTATTTCTTCTATCGATGGTCAAAAAACGATAAATAAAATAGGTTCCGCACTAAGATGGACATCTCTCTATATTGTTATTGCTTATATTTTAACTTATGGATTTGCTATTTTTATAGGTATTTTTTCAATATTCTACCGCAAGAAGAAATTTATCAGGATCTTGGAAATAAAAATGATGATTTTATACGCAATTCCTTTATTTTGGTTAGCAACTCTGGCGGTTATCTTTTTCACTTCATCCGAAATAACTCCGTTCTTGAATATTTTTCCTTCAATCGGAATAGGGGAAATATACAGCGATATGAGTTTCTCAAAACAAATATCAATAGCGATTCCACATCTGATATTGCCTTCTATAGTGATAGCTATTCATTCCGGTGCATATTTGAGTACACTGCTCAAAAAAAATATGGAAAAAGAAATAAGTAAAAAATATTACACTACATTGCTTTCCCGTGGATTGAGCAAGAAAAATGTGATATTAAAGCATATTTTTCCAAATTCAATGCTACCTCTGACAACGATGATAATTGTGAGTTTACCCGCATCTTTTGCGGGATCTGTTGTAATGGAAGTTATTTTCAATATTCCCGGAATGGGAAGGCTGTTATACGACTCTATATTGGGATATGATTGGAATGTGGTATTTGCGATAGTATTATTACTCGGAGTATTTACCTACATCAGTTATCTGATAGGTGATATGGTATATTCATATTTAAATCCAAAAATACAATCTTGGCAATGAATAAGTATTTATGGAAAATATCATTGATCGTCTTTTTTATTACCGGAGTATTTGCGGGATTTATTGCCAATGACAAACCGATATTGTGCAAGGATAACAACGGTTTCAGAATACCTGTTTTGGAAAGGAATAACAATTATATTGCAGGCGAAAATTGTAAAATATTAATCAATCCTCTGATAAAATATTCTTATAAATCTATAGATACAAAAAATGCAGGATTTATTTCACCGTTTAGCAAACAAAATCTTAAAAATGGACAGCAAAGGCATTATTTGGGAACAGATCAAATCGGCAGGGATGTTTTAGCGGGAATGATACACGGTACGGGTATAGCTTTGAAAGTTGGAACATTTACTATGGCGCTTGCGTTATTACTGGCTTTGATATTAAGTGTAGTTCCATCGTATTACGGAGACAATGATTTTAAGTTAACATGGGCAAAAACAATGGTTTTAATACTTACGGTATTAGCTGTTATTTACTTATTAATAAATATAAACTTGTTTTTGTCATTTTCCTTGTTTGATATTGCTTTGACAATTCTTTTTATGATTTTGATACTTGCCGGGATATTTTATTTAATAAAAACCATACCTGTTTTTAGAAATGAGGTAACTATTCCTTTGGATAGCCAGATAAGTATATTTACAAAGTTATTTCAATCGCTTCCGGGTACATTTATTGTTTTGATACTTATCAGTTTGTTTTCGCAAGCATCCATCTACAATATAATTTTGGTAATTGCTATTTTGAAGTGGCCCTTAATCTCCAGATATATCAGGGCTGAAATATTGAAAATTAAAGAGGAAAGATTTATTGAAGCATCGAAAACATTGGGTTTAAAAGATCAAATTGTTATAGTTCGTCATATCTTACCACATATATGGACACCGGTGATAGTAGCTTTATCATTTGGTTTTGCAGGAACCATATTATTGGAATCCACATTATCTTTTTTGGGAATAGGCATACCGGCGGATCATGTCAGCTGGGGCAGTCTATTGAATCAGGCGAGACAAAACTATTCAGCATGGTGGCTAGCTGTTTTTCCCGGATTGGCTATATTCTGGATTATCTATACTTTTAATGAAATAGGAAATAGTATTAGTGATAAAATAGAAGGAGAAAAGTGATAAACCTATCATTAAAAACAAAATATTTTTCATAAATAATAAAAATAATATATCTTTGAGTTTATTGATAAAATCAATAGAAAATAGATTTCTAGTTTATGGAAATAAAAACAGATATAATTTTAGGAGATAGTAAGGAAGAATTAAAAAAAATACCTTCTAATATTGTTGATTTGATTATCACATCTCCTCCTTATGCCGACCAAAGGAAAAAAATTTATGGAGGTATTCACCCTGATGATTATGTTGAATGGTTTTTGCCTATCAGTAAAGAATTATTAAGAATTTTAAAACCATCCGGAACTTTTATTCTAAATATAAAAGAAAAAGTTGTAAAGGGAGAGAGGAGTACTTATGTATTGGAATTGATTTTAGAAATGAAAAAACAAGGATGGCTTTGGACAGAAGAATTTATTTGGCATAAAAAAAATAGTTACCCTGGAAAATGGCCTAATAGATTTAGAGATTCCTGGGAACGGTTATTGCAATTCAATAAAAATAAGAAGTTCAGTATGTACCAAGAGGAAGTGATGGTACCCGTAGGCGATTGGGCTAAAACCAGATTAAAAAAATTAAGCAATACGGATAAGGTTAGGGAGGAATCAAAAGTCGGAAGTGGATTTGGGAAAAATATTTCCAATTGGGTAGGCAGAGAAAAGGCTTATCCGACAAATGTATTGCATTTGGCAACTGAATGTAATAATAAAAAACACAGTGCTACTTTTCCGGAATCATTACCGGAATGGTTTATTAAACTTTTTACAAAACAGGGAGATTTAATTTTAGATCCATTTACGGGATCGGGCACAACTAATATTGTAGCTCAAAGAATGGGCAGAAATTCAATTGGTATTGATATAGTTCCTGAATATTGTGAAATGGTAAAGGAACAATTACAGCCTTTAAAACTAATATTATTCGAATCAAAAGAAAAATATGAAAAAACTGGAAATAAATGATGTTTTACAATATGTCGAAAAAAATATTGGTGTTTTTCATAAAAAAAGATTATCTAGTCTTGATAAATTAAAGCTATCAAAAGTATTAAAAAGAAAAAATCCATATTTATTTAAAGCTAAAAATGTTTTAACTGGCAACGAAATAATACAAGGAATTGTTGATGCACATATTTCATCAAGTGAAGAAGGAATTTTTGGAGATTGGTTAGAGGGATTAGCAATTTTTATTAATGAAAAAGTATATGGAGGTTGGAAATCAGGTATTCCCAATATAGATTTGGAATTTAACAATAATAATATTCGCTATATTGTTAATATAAAATCCGGTCCAAACTGGGGAAATAGTAGTCAAATAAAAAAAATGATATTGGACTTCAAAACTGCTATAAAAACGCTAAGAACAAGTAATTCGGATTTACAGATAGTCGCTATTAACGGTTGTTGCTATGGTATTGATAATAAACCGGACAAAGGTGATTATTTTAAATTTTGCGGACAAAAATTTTGGGAATTTATATCAGCTGATAAAAAATTATATAAAGATATTATAGAACCTCTTGGGTATAAAGCAAAAGAGAAAAATGATGAATTTTTGGAATCATATTCCAAACTTATCAATAAATTCACAAAAGAATTTATAACCGATTTTTGCTATGAAAGCGGAGAAATAAATTGGACAAAACTCTTGGAATTTAATTCAGGAATGAGGCAATATCCTACTCAGCCCTTATAAAATGGCAATTTCACTATTTCACCTTCCATTTGTTTGCGACCAAAATCGATTATTATTTCTGTGCCGGGTTCAAGGTATTCGACGTCGATATATGTCATCCCAACCGGAATATCCAATGAAGGTGCAAAGGTACCTGAAGTGACAATTCCAATTTCTTCTCCGTTTTTATTCAGTACTTTGTAACCGTGACGGGGAATTCTTTTTCCCTCCATTTTAAATCCGGTCAATTTACGCTTAACGCCTTCTTTATATTGCTTGATAAACAAATCTTTTGATGGATAATCAGCTTCTTTTTTGAACTTTGTTATCCATTTCAATCCAGCTTCTATCGGAGAAGTGGTTTCATCAATGTCATTACCGTAAAGACAATATCCCATTTCAAGTCTCAATGTATCTCTGGCACCAAGGCCTGCCGGTAAAATACTGAATTCTTTACCTTTTTCAAATAAAGCATCCCAGATTTTTACCATTTTTTCATTTGGAATGTACAGTTCAAAACCACCGGCTCCCGTATATCCTGTAGCTGAAATAATAATATTATCAACTCCCGCAACATCTCCTACAGTAAAATGATAAAATTTTATTTTAGATAGGTCAACTGAAGTAAGTTTTTGCAATAGATCGATTGCCTTGGGTCCTTGGACTGCAAGTATCCCCATATTATCGGATTCATCATACAATACGGCATCATGTCTGTGATGATTGTTAATCCACCTCCAATCTTTTTCCAAATTTGAAGCATTGACAACCATCATAAATTTATCATCAGCCAAACGGTAAACTATTAAATCATCTACAATACCACCCTTATTATTAGGCATACAGGTATATTGAGCAGCTCCGGGTTTCAATTTTGAAGCATCATTGCAAGTGATATTTTGAATCAAATCCAGTGCTTGCGGACCTTCAACAATAAATTCTCCCATATGGGAAACATCAAATACTCCAACATTTGCCCTTACATTTTCATGTTCTTCCTGAATTGTAGTTTCATAATGAACAGGCATCATATATCCCGCAAAAGGAACCATTTTAGCTCCCAATTCTACATGTTTATCATACAAAGGTGTTTTCTTATTTTCCATTATCTTGTTTTTTTAATTTATCTTTAAATAATTTTCTGAATTTTAATACTTTAGGTTCAATAATTATCTTGCAATATCCCTGATCAGGATTATTGGCAAAATAATCCCGATGGTAGTTTTCAGCCAAATAAAAGTTTTTTTCAGGACTGATTTCAGTTACAATGGGATTATTCCAGATTTTAGAAGCTATTTTTTCTTTAGATTCAATAGCTTTTTGTTTTTGTTCTTCATTTTGATAAAATATAACCGAACGGTATTGTGTACCCACATCATTGCCCTGTCTATTCAATGTAGTCGGATCATGAGTTGTCCAAAATACTTCCAACAACTCATCATACGAGATTTGAGAAGGGTCATAATATATTCTGCAAACTTCAGCGTACCCTGTTGTACCCGTACAAACCAATTTGTAATCAGGATTTTCAATATCACCTCCACAGTATCCGGAAACGACCTCTTCCACTCCGCGCAATTCACTGAAAATCGCTTCAACACACCAAAAACAACCTGCTCCAAATGTTGCCGTATCCAAATCCTTTCTTTCTGCCATTATAGTTTTTTTATTATCCGTATTAATATGGATTGTACAATTTGTAAATAAAATATTAGTAAATATCAATAATATAAATACTGTTTTATTCAAGTTCTTTTGATTTTTGATAATCCAGTTTCAATACCAATTTATTCAAAGTCAAGCCTTGAACAAGTATTGAGAACAATACAATAACGTAAGTAATGGTAACGAACAAATCCCTATGCATATTATCCGCAAGTGAAAGTGCCAGAGCAATAGATATACCGCCTCTCAATCCACCCCAAGTCATAACCAATCCCGTATGTTTCACAAACTGCAATTTTTTCTTAAAAAATAAAATTGGAACATATAATGAAATATATCTTGCCGATAATACCAATAATATTCCAATAATTCCAATGGCAATATATTTGGTGTTCCAGTCTAGTACTATCATTTCAAGACCGATCATAACAAAAAGGATAGCATTGAGAAACATATCCATTATTTCCCAAAATTTGTCAATATATGTTTCTGTGACTTCTGACATTGTAGTATGTCTAACCGTATCATGGCCTACAATCAAACCTGTTACAACCATAGCAAGAGGTCCTGATGCATGAAAGTAATTTGCCACAAGATATCCGCCCATGACTATCGCTATCGTAATCATCACTTCAACCGCATAATTGTCTATAGCCTTCATCATCAAATAAGCAAGATATCCCAGAACTAAACCTATCAAGATACCACCTCCGACTTCCACTCCAAGCAAATGCATGATTTCACCGATTCCCGATTCATTTTCTCCTCCCTTAGCTATTTGAAATAATGTGATAAAGATGACTACCGCTACTCCGTCATTGAACAAAGACTCTCCTACTATTTTTGCTTCCAATTTTTCCGGAACACCTGCTTTTTTCAATATCCCTAGTACAGCTATCGGATCTGTAGGAGAAATAAGAGAACCAAACAATAAGCAATATAAAAGGTTCATGTCATAACCTAATAGGTGAAGGATAAAATGCATTGTATAACCGACTATAAACGTAGATAACAAAACGCCAAATGTAGCAAATACCAAAATAGGATATCTTTGTATCTTGAGTTGGTCAAAATTGGTATGCATCGCCCCGGCAAACAATAAAAAACTCAACATTATATCCAATAATGCAGTCTTGAAATCTAATTGCAATACAAATGTCTTTGCTATCTCTATCAGACTGGGAAATAAGCTTCCGAATATAACAATTCCCAAAGTAAACAATATGGTAATAAACATCAATCCGATAGTATCGGGCAGCTTAAAGAACAACTCGTTAATAAAGCCGAATATTGCTGCTAAAACTATTAGTAATGTTAGTATTGTTAAAAAATCCATATTGTTTTTTTTAATATTAGCAGCTGAGTTACAATTTAAAATGAAAATAGTTTTGTGTTGAAATCAAAAAAATATTTTTTTAATCCCATCTACCATATCCAGTTTTTCCCAAGTAAAAAGTTCTACATCCACTTCAACTTCCTGTTCGACTTTAGCACCATAATCAAAACGTGTAAATTTCTTTTTTATAATTTTATTTTCCCTTCCGAAATGACCATAAGATGCTGTTTCAAAATATATAGGATTTCGCAATTTTAATCTTTCTTCCAAGGATCCCGGTCTTAAATCATAGAACTCTTGTATTTTATTTGCTATTTGCTGATCCGGATATTTTGTTTTATTTGTTCCATATGTATTTACATAGATATTGACCGGTTCGTTGATTCCGATAGCATAAGAAATTTGTATTAAAATCTCGTCAGCCACTCCGGCAGCAACCATATTTTTAGCGATATGCCTTGCAGCGTAAGCACCGGATCTGTCAACTTTACTGGGGTCTTTGCCCGAAAAAGCACCTCCACCATGAGCACCTTTACCACCATAAGTATCCACTATGATTTTTCTTCCTGTCAAACCGGTATCTCCATGAGGTCCACCTATTACAAATTTTCCTGTTGGATTAACAAATAAATTATTTTCATAATCAAAATCATTAAATAATACTTTGTTTTTATCGGAAAGTCTGTTAATGATACGGGGAATAAGTATATTTTTCATATCGGATTTTATTTCCTGTATCATTCTTTCAGTATTTTTATCAAATTCGTCATGTTGAGTGGAAACGACAAGGGTTTCGACTTTTACCGGTTTGCTGTCATCAGAGTATTTTATTGTAACCTGACTTTTAGAATCCGGTCTGAGATATGTCATCTCCTTACCCTCTTTTCTGATTTCTGCCAATTCTATCATCAACAAATGTGCAAGAAACAAAGGTAATGGCATAAATGTATCAGTTTCATTTGATGCATAACCAAACATCATTCCTTGATCACCGGCTCCCTGTTCTTCCTTATTGATCTTAACTACACCCCTGCGAATATCTTCCGACTGGTCATGAATAGCACTTAATACGCCCAAAGATTTATAAGAAAAGAAATACTCATCTTTGGTGTATCCTATCTTTTTTACGGTCTCTCGGATAACTTGTTGCAGGTTAACATAAGTTTGGGTTTTCACTTCACCTGCTACGACAACTTGTCCTGTGGTCACCAATGTTTCCACTGCTACTTTTGAATCCGGATCAAAAGCTAAAAAATTATCAAGAAGTGCATCTGAAATTTGATCTGAAACCTTATCAGGATGTCCTTCTGAAACCGATTCTGATGAAAATAAATATGACATTTTTTCAGTTATATTTTAATATTTACAAATAAAGAATAAAACAAAAATAATAAATTAAAAACAAATTTCTGAAGTTAAATTGAAAATGTATTGCTATTACATTTTTTAACAAATTTTTAACCGCCATATCAATAGAGGTTATACTTCTATCAAAGCTTTTTCCAAATCCGAATTCTTTCCTATCAATTCAATAGCTTTCTGTACTTTCCAGGGTGTATGCCTGTTGATTTTTACTTCGATTTTTGATATTTTTATCACTGAACTATATGTATCCAATGGAGTATGAACAACAGGGATTTTGTTTTTATTTACATAATCAATGGTTTCGACATCACATTCTCCTTCACCTGTGAGTACTATTCCGGCTAATGGACTTTTATCCAATTTAAGCATATACTCCATCATTTTTATTCTGTCTATAGCTTTCCCAATTTGTTTTGTATCCGTCAATAGCAATAAATCTTCCGGACGTTTCATATTGTTATAATCAATCATCGAACCTGAAATAATATTTGCTACCCTGTTATCTAATTTTTCTTCATTATACAATATTTCACCTTTGATTTTTTCAGTAACCGTGTCCATTAACGGATAAGCCAATGTTTTATCATAAGGAATTACTCCTATCAGCGGAATATCATTCATCTCCAGCCATCTGCCCACATAATTTTTCACCTTATCCAGTTTTGCTCTTAAAACTTTGTTGATAATTACTCCGATAATAGGTACTCCTTCTTCTCTGAACAAGGAAGTAGTCATGAAAAATCTATCTATAGTGTTACCGATTCCACCCTCAACTACCATTATTACCCCGGCATCAAGCATTTTTGCAACTTTTGCATTATTAACACCCGTTACGGTACCTACTCCCGGATGTCCGGTTCCTTCATAAACCGTCAAATCATAAGTTTCATTCAATATTTTATTTGCATGAGTAATTCTATCAGGGTAATCGTAGGTTTGTGGATGATCTATAAATCTTTCCGTAGCTCCTTTTCCCAATATAACCGGACTGTGAACTTCAGGTATCATTTCAAATCCTAGAAGATCTGAAAATAAAATAATATCTTTATCAACTCTAAGATTTCCAAGATCCAAAAATTGTTGACCAACCGGCTTGGCATAACCGACATTGAGTCCCATTTTTTTAAATTGATATACTATGCCAAGGGTCGAAGTGGTTTTTCCTACATGCTGACTTGTAGCAGCAACATATATATTTTTATATTTCATTATTTAATATGATTTTGCCACAAAAGTAAGGAAAAAATACAAAAATATCATTATACTTGATTATCGCCTTTTTATTTAGAAAGAGAATAACTTATTTACAATATATATTTGATATTTAATAAAAAAACCGCAATAAGGTTATTATTGCGGTATTATTAACGTGAGTTCTACTATTCTTTCTACTCAATTTGTTGAATTATTTAGATTTACTTTAATACTTTTTTCATTACAAAATTATCATCACTTAAGAAAACATTGCCTGAATCATTAATTACAAATTTGAAATCAATGCCATTTTTACCTTTACAATATGACGGTGAGATAAATTTATTCATTTCAACTCCAGTGTTTTTTATTCTATAAAATAATTCTCCGTCTGTAAAATATATCATATCATTATATGTTCCAAATGATTTATTATTACTTGTCAGATCTATTTTTTTCAATATTGTTTCACCGGTTGATTTATCTTTTATTTCAATTTGGTTTATCGAATTTAGAAATAAATAATTATCTATTATCTCAAGTGAATTTATATTACCCACCTTTTCATTTGTTGAATAAGAGTTCCATTTATTCTCCAAAGTATTTTTATCAAAACAAAATATATCATCTTTACTATTTATATAAATACTTGCTTTATCAAGAGCTATACAATCAAATGTCAAATTGCTATGATCCATTTGGAAACTTTGAATTTCGATTATCTTCTTATTATCAAAGTCCAAAACATTTATTTTTATACGAATATCATTTGTGCTTTTCTTATAAATAGCCACATAAGCAAAATACAATTGACCTGAATTGCTTATATAAGCATTAAGATCTTCTATTTCATTCAAAGGCATATCATTTAATGAATCCTGAAAAGTATATATTTTTTCTTCTGCTCCGGACACGGGTTCTATTTTATTAATAAAAAATATTCTTTTCCCATTTATAAATTCATAGTCTTTAGAATATAAAAAACCATTAATTGTAAATAAATCAATTTCCTTTCTTTCTTTGTACCAAAGCACATTGTGTTTTACAAAATCATAAGCGATGATCATATCTCCATATCCCTTTTTCCCCATAAATAAAATATTATCCGGGTCACTATCTGAATTTTCATTTATTTTGTCCAGATCTTTATCGATAAAATCAATATTTTTCAGTATTTTACCATCGTTGATATCTATTTCACTCATTTCATAATGGTTATGAGAAGTTCTTTTCAAAGCATATAAAATATTATCCTTACTGATAAAATCAATGGTTTTTCCATCTTTGTCTATTTTCCAATCAAAGGTGGTGCCATATTTTTCGCATTGTTTTGTTCTATACTCTTTATTGTTGTTATTAATTGTTGTAATTACTCCTTTGATGATTTTATCTTTGGCTACATCTTTCCAACAGCCTGAAAATAAAATAATACTTGTCAATATAAATGCAATCTTTTTCATAATTTAAATTTTAATTAATAAATATTGAAGCGATCTTAAAACTATGTTTTTAAATATAACTTCATTGCAAAGATATAGTAATCTAAATTATGATTTTTATACATTTTAGATACACACACATATAATTTTATATAATATGTATAATTATTATTGAGTTAAGAATAGAAAAAGCCTTTGAAAATCACAAAGACTAGAAAAATAAGTTTAATCATTCTTTTTACTCACAGTATGTTGGGTTATTGATTTTTGTGTATTTTTAATCATAATTTATTGCTAAAGAGATAATATATCCTTGTC
>Ga0256913_10001166_pt1 | contig 13575 bp, 8 predicted proteins | sample Axial_MatmetaG_FD_185970 | JGI IMG/M metagenome (GOLD analysis project Ga0256913, IMG submission 185970) | Deep-sea worm associated microbial mat communities from Axial Seamount, Juan de Fuca Ridge, Pacific Ocean - Axial_Mat | ecosystem: Environmental > Aquatic > Marine > Oceanic > Microbial...
AATATTGTTCAGAAATTTCCTGTATCAGATTAGCATGATGCTCTTTGGTATTGATCCATCTGACCAGTTGATTATAATTGATCGTATCAGCACTTTGTAATTCTTTGATCTCTGCCATGGCCTTTTCAATCGTTTGGATGTGTTCCTTGATCATTTCCACACGCAACTCATCGTGATAAATACCGCAAGGCACCTCACAATGGGCAAAAGTCGTTTTGGAAAATGAAAAGGCTACCGTTAACATTAACAGGGATAAAAATGTACGTTTCATATGAATAAAGGTTTAGTTATTTAGAATGATTCCGGATACAAAGAAAAGGAATATCTTCATACAAAACCTTTTTATGTGCAGGCAACGGAAAATAAGGCGGGACAGATTCAGGTATAAAAAAAGAAAGCACGAAGTTTGTCATAAACAAAATTCCGTGCTTTCTTTATCCTAATTTCGGATTTATTAAATAAAAGAACGACAAAGCAAGCAAGTACAAAGTAACAGCAAGAATAGCCGAAATACATCACGGTAAATAAGGAAATAAAAAAAATAGTGGTTTTCCATGAACAAAAAATCTACTCCGCTGATTTAAATGTTATTTAAACTTAATTTGAGTTTCCGGCATCGGTCATTTTTTTACTTTTGCTGTTCCAAAACATAATCAAATCATCTAAAACAAAATAAAAATGGGTAAACCTATCGAAATCGGGCCCGTGCTCGAACAACTTGGAATAAAAGACATCAATGCCGGTGTTACTACCGGAACCGTATGGTATGAAACCGAAGGCGCCGTTACGTCCTCCGTTTCTCCTGTTGACGGAAAAGAAATTGCCAGCGTGAAAAATGCCACCATGGACGATTATGAAATGGTGATGCAAAAGGCTCAGGAAGCTTTTAAAGTATGGCGCAAAGTGCCGGCACCCATACGCGGTGAATTAGTTCGTAAAATAGGCCTGGCTTTACGGGATCAAAAAGAAGCATTAGGAGCTTTGGTTTCCTATGAAATGGGGAAAATTTATCAGGAAGGCCTGGGCGAAGTCCAGGAGATGATTGACATTTGTGATTTTGCCGTGGGGCAGTCACGCCTCATCAACGGCACCAACCTTCAGTCGGAGCGTGTTGACCACCGTTTATCTGAACAATATCATCCTTTAGGAGTTGTCGGCTTAGTCACTTCTTATAACTTCCCCGTGGCTGTTTGGGCATGGAACACAGCCCTGGCAGCCATCGCCGGTGACGTTGTTGTCTGGAAACCTTCGTCAAAAACACCGCTGACAGCTATCGCCACCATGAACATCATCAAAGATGTGCTGAAAGAAAACGATGTACCCGAAGGCGTATTCAATCTTGTCGTGGCTAAATCTTCGGTTATGGGAGATAATTTCCTGGCTGACAAACGCATTCCGTTGCTTTCGGTTACAGGCTCAACAGCCGTTGGCAAACGTGTAGGCGGAATTGTTGGCAAACGCCTTGGCAAAACCATTCTCGAACTCGGTGGTAACAATGCCGTCATCATCGCGCCGAGTGCCGACCTGCAAATGGCTATCATGTCAACCGTATTCGGCACCGTGGGAACGACAGGACAACGCTGTACTTCCACCCGCCGTGTCATCATCCATGAGGACGTTTACGATGAAGTAAGAGACAAATTCATTTCGGCATATAAAAACATTGTACCCCGTATCGGCAGCCCGCTTGATCCGGAAGTGCTTGTAGGGCCGCTGATCGATCAGTCGGCAGTTGAAGCATTCAAATTTGCCCAGAAAGAAGTTGTCCGCGAAGGCGGCAAGATCCTTTTCGGTGGTGAAGTGCTTGAAGGCGAAGGCTTCGAATCGGGTAATTTTGTTGTTCCGTGTATTGCAGAAGCTGAAAATCATTACGGAATCGTACAGGAAGAAACATTTGCGCCGATCGTTTATTTCATCAAATACAGCGGTGACATCATGAATGCCATAGAAATCCAGAACGACGTACCTCAGGGACTTTCTTCCGCCTGCTTCACACTGGATATGCGCGAAGCCGAAACTTTCCTTTCTTATGCAGGATCGGATTGCGGTATTGCCAATGTTAACCTGGGCACGTCTGGTGCTGAGATCGGCGGAGCCTTTGGTGGTGAAAAAGACACCGGCGGCGGTCGCGAATCAGGATCAGATGCTTGGAAAATATACATGCGACGCCAGACGAACACCATTAACTTCAGTAAAGACCTGCCACTGGCACAGGGAATTAAATTCGACATCTAATTATTAAATCATAAAGAAATGAATATTAAATCGTTCACCTGGTTACTGCTGGCTTTCATTTTCGTCAGTTCAACAGCTATAGCCCAGGACAAAGAAGAAAAGAAGGAAGAAAAAGAAGGTTACAAATTTACCGATGTGGTTACTGTTCCTACGACTTCCGTTAAGAACCAGTACCGTTCGGGTACCTGCTGGAGTTTCTCCGGAATCTCTTTTGTTGAGTCTGAGTTGTTACGCACAACGGGGAAAGAATATGACCTTTCGGAAATGTTCGTTGTTTATCACACATATTCTGACAAAGCCGAAAAATACGTACGTATGCACGGCAACCTCACTTTTGGAGCCGGAGCCGAGCAAACCGATGTGTTCCGTGTGATCAGAAAATACGGTATGGTTCCGGAGAGTGTCTATTCAGGACTGAAATACGGTGAAGAAAAACACACCCACGGCGAATTTGACGAAGTCCTACAAGCTTATGTGGATGCTATCGTAAAGAACAAGAACCGAAAGCTGACCCCTGTCTGGCACGAAGGTTTCGACAGAATTCTGGACACATATCTCGGCGAACTCCCGGAAACTTTCACTTATGAAGGAAAAGAGTATACGCCCGAAAGTTTTGCCGAAAGTACAGGCTTTAACCCGGACGATTACATCGAAATCACGTCCTACATGAAACGGCCTTACTACAAAGAGTTTGTCATCGAAATTCCTGACAACTGGCTGTGGGCTCCCATCTGGAACGTACATCTTGATGAGATGATGGCGGTTATTGACAACGCCCTTGAGAACGGCTACACAGTTGGCTGGGGCGCTGATGTAAGCGACAAAGGTTTTTCGTGGAAGAAAGGTGTTGCCATCATTCCGGACGAAACAAAACCCGATCTTTCAGGCACGGAAAAAGAACGCTGGGAAGCCCTGACAGAGAGAGAAAAGAAAGAAGCTCTTTACAGCTTTGACAAGCCGGTAAAAGAAAAGGAGATTACACCTGAGATGCGTCAGGAACATTACGACAATTACCTGGTAACAGACGACCACGGCATGCTGATCGTTGGTATTGCCAAAGACCAGGAAGGTCATAAATTTTACAAAGTGAAGAATTCCTGGGGAACGGACGGCCATATTTACAATGGTTATTTCTACGCCTCAGAAGCATTTGTAAAACTGCAAACCATCGGCATTGCCGTTCATAAAGATGCTGTTCCGAAAGACATCATGAAGAAACTGGAAGAGTAAAATCTCCACAATTTATTTTTCTTAAAAACCTGTCGGAAACCCGGCAGGTTTTTTTGTTTTACAGCAAAATTTTTTCAGGCCCCATATCTGCTTTTTTGCATTTTCGGCTAAATTGTAGTAGATTTGTATGAAGTTAGGTTTCCTCTGACAGCTCAACATAATTAACTTATTAACCTGCTTCCATGAACTATCATAACCAAAACGGGCAAACAGTTGTATCGCCAGACTCTTACGGCCTCCTTTTCAAGAAGTATATTACCTTCATTGATGATCAATAATCTTCATTTAGTTTATAAACTCCTTAGCTATGAAAAAACATATTTTATTAGTTCTGACAATGGTTTTCGCCCTTTGGGCTGAAGCCCAAAACACTCCCGAAAAGCAACACTCCCTTTTTAATTTCAACGATTTATCATTCATTAATGCCAGCCTGACAAGCCTGCAATTTGTGAACAGACAAACGGATATCTTTTCCTCGTGGCGCGAAACAAAACAGGGAATGGACAGTTTGATCACCCAGACCTGGAACTCCAATAACAATCAATGGGAACCTGCTATCAAATATGAGTTCTATTACAATGATTCAGGAATAAACACTGAGGCTTTTATTTTAAGCTGGGATGCCACAAACAATGTTTGGGAGAATTTCGCCAAATATACACTGGATTACAATGAACATGGTGATTTAACACAATTTGCTCGGTACATCTGGTCTCAACAGTGGATAGGACAAAATAAAACTGAACTGACTTATGATGAAAACGGTAATGCGACCACATCTATATCTTACACATGGGACCAGAATACAAGCCAGTGGATTCCAAACCAAAAGCATGAATCTGTTTATAATTCAAATAACAATGTGGTGTCGAGTTTTTCCTATTCTTGGGATCAAAATACAAGTTTATGGGTAAACACAAGTAAAACAACTTATGTGTACAATTCCGGCCAGCAGTTAATTCTTTCTACAAGATACGGGTGGGATTTTAATAACAACACATGGGTAAACTTTAATAAGAATGAGTATAGTTATGATGCCGCAGGAAACGAGACCCTTCGTTACCAATATGATTGGGATGCCACAAATAATGTATGGAAAAATTCCACAAGGACTGAACACTCATACGACACTGACGGGCATATGACTGAAGAAATCTATTCGGAATGGGACCCCGGTTGCAATATTTGGGCTTATTCTGAAAAATACGGATATATATATAACACAAATGGCAAACTGATCACAGAAACATACAGTCACTGGGATAATCTTGGTAATCAATGGATACCAAACAACAAAACACAATATACTTACGACACAGATGGTAACTGTATCTTAGAAACGGATTACAACTGGAACATAAACACAAACCAGTGGGTTTACCAAGAAAAACAAATTTTTACTTACGACAACAGCTACACATTTGACGATCTGCTCATTCCATTTTTCTTTATGGACGAATCTTATATAAATTATTATTTACAGCATATGCTGACTGAGTATGATATTCTCTATTGGGATGCTGCTAACAATCAGTGGCTAAACCAATCAATAAACATACTGTACTATTCAAGCCATGAGACAAACGGCCTGGACGATATTAATGATCCGGAAGTAAGGGTGAACCCTAATCCGGCTTCAGATTATATCAATTTTAATATGAAAAGCGTGCATGGGCCTGTCCTGATCGAGCTATTTGACACACAAGGCAGGTTGGTTATAAGCAAAGAGGCTTCCGGTGATGTGCGCCTGTGGACAGGAAACCTGATGCGCGGACTGTATTTATACAGATTAAGTTATAACGGAAAAATGCAGCAGGGAAAAATAATTATTGAATAACATCTTTCAGAACTTTAAACCATAAAAAGCATTATTATGAAAACCATCGTTTCTGTATTAATCGCACTATTATCTTTCTCGTTTCTGACGGGGCAGGATATGACTGAAACCAACAACCATTTCGGATTAATGAAATATGAACAAAATACGGGTTTCTACCTGCATAATCCCTATTATCCGGGAAACAGGGAAATATTACAGGGAATGGACAGCATATATTACTACGTATGGGCCGGCAATCAATTCAACGCTGTTTACAAAGAGACAATTGAATATAACGACCTGGGGCAAAACTCATTTTACTATGCTTATGACTGGAATGGCATTTTAAATGACTGGGACCTTGAAGATAAGTTTGAGTTTGCATACAACGAATTCGGATTACCGGATTATTTTATTAAATCTAGATGGAGTATCAACAATAACCAGTGGAAACTTAACAGAAAACAAGAATACACTTACAACGAAGATCACCTGCTTACGGAACTTAGCTCGTATGATTGGAACATAAGCTCGAATCTTTGGGTGCCTGGCTGGAAATATGAATTAACTTATAATTCCGACGGGCTGGTTACAATTAATATATTATTCAATTGGGATACAGGAAACAATCTGTGGATTCCCCAATGGAAAGAAGAAAAAACTTACGATAATGAAGGTCATGAAATCTTAGTTACAACTTCCAACTGGGATGTCAACAACAGCCAATGGGTAAACCATACCAAAACCGAAAACACTTTTGATACCGAAGGGAATAATACTTTGATTGTCAAATCAAATTGGGACACAAATACGAACACCTGGATTAATTATCTGAAAAGTGAAATAACTTACAATACGGAAGGACAAAGAACACTCATAATCATCAATTTATGGGATTCAAACTCAAGCGCCTGGATTCTGTATGAAAGAAGGAATTACACCTATGACTCTTATGGCAACCCGGCAACCGATATTGACGAACTCTGGGATACAAATAATAATATCTGGATAGGGAACAGAAAAACAGATTATTTATTTAATTATGACTACACATACGACGATTTAATATTACCCTTCTTTTTCGGTGATGATTATCCATATCAACATATGATAACCGGCGATGTACAATACAACTGGAATGTTAATTCCAGCGAATGGGTAGAAAATGAGAAGGAGACATACTTCTATTCCGGGCACAATGTAAATGGCCTTGATGACACACCTGCATTAGCACTAAAAGTTTATCCCAATCCGGCAACAGACTTCGTTTCTTTGGCCTTAAAGGATGCTTCTACACAGGCGTTGGCCGAACTCTTTGATATGCAGGGAAGAAAAGTGATCTCTAAAAAGTTTACGGGAAAAACAAACTTATCCCTCGTACAACTAAGCAGTGGAATATACATTCTCAAAGTGTATACTGAAGGAAGAATCTATACAGATAAAATTAACCATAACAACTAAAAATTAAAAATTATGAAAAAAACTACCGCTTTTGTATTGGCCTTTCTTCTTGCCTTTACCGTTTTCGGGCAGAAAACACCCGAAAAAAACTCATCCGTGTTCTCTGCAAAACAACACATCGGTATACTTAACCCACAGAACACATTAAAGCTTCCGGTGTCTTCTCTACAAAATCAGACGTATAATAATTTGTCAACGCGCGAAACGAAACAACGGCTTGACAGCATTATTCAAAAGATCTGGACTAATAATAACTGGGAAACCAGCCATAAAGAAACCTGTGAATTTGATCCATACAGCAACAATATTTTATATTTCATTTATTACTGGGATAATGGTTCACAAACATGGATTCCCACTTACAAAGAAGAGTATTCTTTTAATGCTCAAAACTATATGACTGTCAGAACCGCATTTAATTGGGATATCAATAATGAATTATGGATACCTTCTAATAAATGGGAACTAACTCCCGACATAAACGGAAACACAACCGTTAAAATAAGCTACTTTTGGAATACAGGTAACAGCGAATGGGATCCTACTTATAAACAAGAAATGTCTTACGATAGCTATCAGCATCTTACGAGCCGTGTGATATATTCCTGGGTTGTTAATACCAGTCAGTGGGTCGAAGACGAGAAATCAGAATATGTTTTTAGCGAATCAGGGCTATTGATTGGCGAAACCGACTGGAATTGGGATACAAACAATAATCAATGGGCTTATAACCATAAAACAGAATATGTATATGATAATTGGGAAAAACTTATACTGGTCTATTTTTACGATTGGGATACAGGCAATAACCAATGGGTTTATAGCATCAAAGAAGAATATTCATATGATGCAGCCGGGAACAATACATTAGTTATGTCCTATAACTGGGTAACATCAAACAGCACATGGCTTACATCAACAAAGGAAGTCAGCATTTTCAATTCAAACAACAAAATGACAAATAAAAGGACATATTCCTGGGATAACAATAATAACGTATGGCTTGATCAACACCTATATATATTTGCATATGATTTTGCAGGAAACCGGGTGTTAGATGAAAGTTATTATTGGGATCTCATTAATTTTATGTGGCATGGCCAGACCAAAAACACTTTAACTTTTAATAATGATTATACTTATGAAGACCTGTTACTTCCATATATTTATACCGGACAGCCTTTCGAAATTTATTTTTCTCATATGCTTGACCAGACAATGCGATATTCCTGGAACCAACAAACTCATCAATGGGATGTATCTTCAAACTCTGTTTTATATTATTCGGAACAAAATGTTAACGCAATTCATGATAATCCGGAACAAATAATTAATGTTTATCCGAATCCCGTTACGGACAATGTTACATTTAAACTGGACAATAAATCGGGAACGGCTACCGTGGAACTTTTTAATATTCAGGGAAAAGAAGTTTTATCAGAACATTTTACCGGAAGCATTTGCTTATCGTTAACTCATTTAACTGCAGGCTTATATTTTTATCAGTTAAACGTTGACGGAATGATTTATAACGGTAAATTAATTGTCAGATAAAGTATTTTATAAAAGATAATTCCTGCTGAACCGTTTTGGCCGGAAGGTTTTTAATAAACATTTTCTCATTTTCCGTCCGACATAAATTTTTATCTTTGGTGTAAGAAGCCATTATCAATTTAAATGGGGAAACAGAACCGTTTTTTTCCGGCAGGCAAGAAGGTCCTTTTTACGATCTTTTCTGTTTTTTTGTCATTCCTGTTTGCACAAGTACGGGGAGACACTTTGCCGGATTTTGTAGAAGTTTCGTCTCCGGTAAATTCCGATTTAAAATTCATCACCTTTTTCTCTTCCGAGTCAGGGCTGGCTTGCGGAAAGCAAATTTTAATTTACAAAAACGGCCGGTGGGAGAAATATGCCAGCCAGCCTCCTGTTTCTGTTGATCTTATTTTTCCCCTCGACACCAATTCCTTTTTTATTACTTCCCGTTCACAATTTCAGGAATCGGAACTTTATTACGGCAAAGACGGCCACTGGAAAAAACGGTGGCATCCCTTAGCTAATTCCATCTTATCCATGTATTTTACCGATAGCATCAATGGGGTCATCACTGCCCCCGGCGAGGTGGCTATCCTGAAAAACAACCATTGGATCCGGATATCACCTCCTGGCAACAGGCCAGTCAATAATGTTTTTATTGACAGAGATTCTGCCATCTGGACACAAGTAGATAATACAGGTATTTTCAAGTATAACAAGGGTAAATGGTTAAAAATTAAAGATTCAGACCAGGTGAAATATCTCAACTATAAAAATGATACTGTTTTTGTATTAGCCAACAACTTTTATGGTTATATAGATGACAATAACACCATTAAAATACTATCAGGCCGAACTGATTTGATATATCTGAGATCTTTTATGCCGATAAGTAAAAATGAAGCCATCGCTGTGGGTACAAACGGGCTGATCCTTCATTACATAAACGGCCATTGGAAACAACTGGAAAGCGGCGTAAATGAAGATTTACATGCCATTTGGGTTCTTCCCGACGGTTCCTGCTGGATTGCGGGCAATGACGGTTTATTACTGACATCCGGAATATCTGTTCCGGGTTTGCCTGACATTTCCCATTGGAAAGGATTCAAAGAAGTGCCGTTCAATTCGTTTGCCAAAGTGATTGACGATGAATATGGTGTAGTGGCAGCAGATTTTGACAATGACGGACTGACAGACATTTTTACCTGCGGCTTGTTTGAGGCCAACCATCTGTATATCAACCTGGGCAGTAATAATTTTGTTGATAAAGCCCGCCACTGGAATATGAGCGGTGAAGAAAGCATCAATTTTCGCGAACTAAACCTTGGCGCTTGTGCCGCCGATTTCGACAATAACGGTTACGAAGATTTGTACGTATCATCATTAAATGGTAAAAACAAATTGTATAAAAACATCAGAGGTAATCACTTTGTGGATTATTCGGATATCAGTCAGGGAACCGGTGATGAAAACGACAGAACCAATTCAGTTATTTCGGGTGACGTGGATAACGATGGAGACGTGGATCTTTTTATTACCAACGAAAACTCAAGCAATCGTTTGTATCTGAACAATGGGGCCGGAATTTTTTCCGAAGACATTACAAAGACGGCAGGACTGGCCACTGATTTTGGCGGTATGGGATGCTGTTTCGGAGACATTGATAACGACGGTGACCTGGATCTTTATGTTGCCAACTGGTCAGCCAAAAATATTTTATACCGGAACCTTTTAAAAGAAACAGGTCAACTTGTTTTTGAGATTATTACGGATAAAGCCGGTGTCGGAGGAGAAAATTACACAAAAAGCAATGCCGTGGTCTTTGCCGATATTGACAATGACTCCGACTTGGATCTGTTTGTCACCAACCGGAAAACTTCCAATAAACTTTATCTCAACGACGGAAAAGGCATATTTACAGACGTCACGGCTTCTTTTCTTGGCATCGATACACTTAAATCCTATGGTGCCGTTATAATTGATTTCGACGGTGACGGTTACAAGGATATCTATATTTCCAATGTCGGCAGAAATACATTTTACAAAAATATTAACGGTGAAAGATTCGTTGACAACACACTAAAATATGGAGCAGGAATTGAAGGTTACAGCACGGGGTCTGCTGCTGCCGATTTTGACAACGACGGATATACAGACATTTATGTAGCCAATTACATAGGTAAAAGCAGTATTTTACTTCATAACAATCATACGGGACGGCAATTCATTCAGGCAAATCTAAAATGTTATGAAAACAACCGGGATGGCACAGGAACAAAACTCTGGTTTTTCAACGATGGAGGGCTGAACAATCCAAAACAACTTATCAGTTACATGGAAATATCAGGGGGATCCGGATATGCTTCCATGAGCCAGCGATTTCTCCCGGTTTCTGTTCCCGGAAAAAAGTTTGTGGACATCAAAGTCATTTTCCCATCCGGAGAAATAAAAACATTTGAACATATTCAGACAGGGAAACCTCTTATTGTTAATGACGTAGAGGGATGGGAGAAAAACATGCTCATAACAGAGCACTGGTGGACGCGACAGGTTAGAGACCCATACAAACTCATCAAGTTGCTTTCCTGGCTGATTGTCATTCTGCTGGTCGTATTGGCTGTAATAAGAGGGTATAAAAGATATGCATGGACATGGGGATATTCAACTGTCTTTATCGTATTCCTGATTCTGATTTTTTATTCTCAATCCGGATATTTTGAGTATAAAAACATCTGGCTTTCCAGTATTTTCCCTGTACTGAGCGTGTTGCTACTTATTTTGCTCGTTCACCTTTACTTTGAAAGAAGAAATATCAAAACACAAGCCCTTACCGAACAAGAACGTATCCGTGAAAATCTTTCCCGGGATTTACACGACGATCTGGCTTCTACCATCAGCACCATTGCCATTTACCTCACACTGATCAGATACAACCTGAAAAAAACAGACAAGAAAGTTATCGAATTACTGGACAAAACCATGGTGCTTTCCGGAAACGCCTCGACAGCTATTACCGACCTTGTGTGGGCCATTAAACCAAAACCCGAATCACTGAATAATCTGATCACCCGGATTAACAGCAATTTTTCTGTTCTTTTCAAAGAACAAGGCATCCTGTTTTCGGTAGAAACCGGCAAGAACACCGATACCATCATTCTCAACACAAAAACCAAAAAGAATCTCTATCTGATCATCAAAGAGGCGCTTAACAACACACTGAAATATGCTGACGCTTTTCGTGTGAAGATTGAGGTTGACTATCAAAAGCCCGAGATCATTTTATTACTCAAAGATGATGGCAACGGTTTCGATGTTGCTACTGCAATGAAGAAAGGACACGGACTGTCTAACATGAAAAAAAGAGCACAGGAAATGGACGGACAGCTAGAAATCACATCAGCCACCGGTAGGGGAACGAAGATAAAACTACGATTTAAACCCGATTGAAAAATGACGCAAATGCATTATTGTCAGGCCGGAAAAAAATGGCCACTTTTACACAACTAAATTAACCATGATCAAAGTATCCATAATAGAAGACCACAACGACTTCCGGCAAGGGCTGGCATATCTGATCCGCGCTTCCGAAGGATTTGAATGTTTGGACACTTTTGCCAGCGCCGAAGAGGGGATAGAAGGGCTGTCAGGCCGGGAAGACGTACTCTTGCTGGATATTAACCTGCCTAATCTGTCAGGAATTGAAGCCATTCCCCTAATCAGGGAAAGGTTTCCCGACATTAAGATTATTATGCTTACTGTTTTTGATGACGACGACAATATTATGAACGCCATTCTGGCCGGTGCCGATGGGTATTTGCTGAAAAAAACTGCACCGCCGCAGATACTCAGCTCATTAAAAACCTGCATAGCAGGCGGCAGCCCGATGACACCCGGAGTTGCTAAAAAAGTGCTTACCCTTTTCAAAAAACATATCCCTGTAAAAAACGATGACTTCTCACTGACTCAACGCGAAACCGAGATCCTGAATCTATTGGTGGACGGCCTTGAAAATCAGGCTATTGCCGATAAATTGTTTATTAGTGTGCAAACGGTACGCAACCACATCCGCCACATTTATGATAAATTGCAGGTACATTCCAAATCACAGGCTGTTGTAAAAGCCATCCGCGAAGGTTTAGTGTAGACCTTTTCTCCAACAGACTATAAAATGACACAAATATGCTATTGACTTCTCATTAGCCATATTATATGTTTGTATAACAATCTGATTAGAAACACTATCCCATTATCGAGGATAACGAATAAATTTGTTTTGAAAAGATATTTTATTTTTCCGGCAGTTATAATTATTTTCTTTTCGGGCATAATTTCAGCTCAGGAATACAATTCCGGTAACAAATCAAAACATAGTATCGGATTTATTATAGGGTTTGGCGAACAGCCGAAAGTAAATAATTATGAGTATCAGATTGCACTCTTTCAGGCCCAATATTATTATTCTTTTTTACAACATCATATCTTGAATGTCCAGCTTATAGTTCAACCACAATACAATCTGGTTCAACCTAACTATGATCAAAACACGCCCGAAACAAATGAACCCCTAACAACTCATAACAAGAATGCTTTTGAGTTTGGTGTCAACGCCGGCATATTGATACGGTTGAATTTACTCAACAATTTTTTCAGCTTATACACTTATGTTTCCTCAGGCCCTCATTATGTTTCACAACCTCCTCAAAGACAAGCTGACGGATTTATTTTCTCAGATAATTTCTTCGCCGGTATTAATATTAAACTTTACAAGAATTATTATTTTGATTTCAGGTCCGGATTCAGGCATGTCAGCAATGCAGGCCTCGCTCACCCAAACGGAGGTGTAAACACAGTTGTCTATAACTGGGGCGTATATGTTAAACTTTAATCACTTGTTTGTTATTAAACAACACCGTAAGCATCCTTACCAAACAGGTATTTACATTGTCACAAGGTTTCTTACAAAAATCATATAAATAAAATTGTAAAATGACGCAAATGTGCTATTGAACCGTATTCATCTGTCTTTTAACTTTGTTAACATTATGCTTGTGCCGTCAATTAACCAATGGCTATCGGCACAGTTATATTTATTAATTTAAAAAAACAGGAAAATGAAATTATTCAAAAGCACCTTAAGTTTATGCATGTTTATTATCTTCATAATAGCAACGACAGTATTTACCGGTTGTAAAAAAGAAGATAGCGAAATCGGCGGAGACACCAATATTCCGTTAAACCAGGTAGGCAACACATTCAGTGGAGGTATTCTGCTAAACGATCAAATAGTTAACGGCCCT
>Ga0256913_10001167_pt1 | contig 13568 bp, 14 predicted proteins | sample Axial_MatmetaG_FD_185970 | JGI IMG/M metagenome (GOLD analysis project Ga0256913, IMG submission 185970) | Deep-sea worm associated microbial mat communities from Axial Seamount, Juan de Fuca Ridge, Pacific Ocean - Axial_Mat | ecosystem: Environmental > Aquatic > Marine > Oceanic > Microbial...
ACACCTGCTCCATCAGATAATGCTTTAGCTCCACCGCCATAAGTTATTAGGAAATTCATAGACTTAGCTTTACTTCTTAAGGCTTTATATTCTTTATAACTAGGGTGGTTATGGTCACTTAAAATTTCCATAAATTCATTGTAATCTTTATTAAATAGAATACTAGCTGTTTTAGTGTGTAAATCTTCATTATCTCTAAAAGCATTTAACATTGTAGTTTCATTAGCAATATTAGCAACTATTCTTAATTCCATACCGCTATAATCGGCTAAAATTAACTTCTTTCCTTCTGGAGCAGTAAATAACTCTCTCACATCGCTATCACTATTAATCTGTTGTAAATTAATACCACTTTTAGTTTTAGCATCACTTATAGCTGAAGATGACATTCTGCCTGTAATAGTTCCTATCTGATTGATTTTACTTATAATTCTTCCGTCTTCTGTTCTATTGTAAACGGTTCTCTTAAGGTCTTCATACTTCTTTATTTCTTTAGTCATCTTTTCAATTAAAGAGAAAATTTCGTGTTTTTTAGCTACTTTTTTGATAGCACTTTTGTCTGTCTTCTTTAAGTCAATACCTAATGTCTCTTTAACTACATACTTGAATACACCTTTAGATTTAGAGATGTATAAACCGTTTTTATCTGTCCACCCTGATATTGTTTTAATGATTTTAGCAGGGGTATAATTAGGCATTGGTTTACCTGTGGCTTCAGCTTTATATTTTAGGAAATTATTTAATAAGTATTCTTCTGTGCCCCATTTGTTAATCACTAGAGATTTCATAACTTCATTATACTTTTGAATATAACCGTCAACTATCTCACCGTAGGTTTTGATTAAAGCATTAGCTCTTTGAGTATCGATAGTTAATGTATGGGCATTAGCATCTAAAATAGCTGATGCTGTTTGTTCCTCAAGGTTCAATACTAAATCCATTCCTATTTCGTGAATCTTACGCTCAATAGTAGAGTATAGAGTATGTAGATAACGAACATCATTTAATGCATATTCTATTTGTTCTTCTGTTAATGCACCACTCCAATCTGATTTTTGTTGTTCTTTATCCATTTCAATATTTAGATAATATTTTAAAGTCACCTTTAGATTGAACTTTTTCTTATAGCCTGTTTGGGTTTTTAAGTAATCATCTTTTAAGTTCATAGAAGGGTTGTTCAAAAGCTCATCAGCTATTGATATTGCATTCCTATGTAGTCTTGAGGCTGTCATAGTGTCTAAAATAAGTATATCATCTTTAATTGGGTCAATACCATAGTGTTCTTTTAGAAATGAAAAGTCAAATGCTAAATTATGCCCAATCACCGCTTTTCCTGATAATACTTTTTTGAGATGCTTGGTTATTTGTGTTTTAAACATCTTTTTGGGGTCTAAAATATAAGGCTCTGAATAATCATTCTCTTTAATCTGAATCAAAGCTACTTTTGAATTGTGGGCTACTAAACCTGTAGTTTCTATATCTAGGGCTACTCTCTCTCTACCTGTTTTAACATCACCTAAAATGGCTTTTACTGTATTCAATACTTTATCATCAGCAACAGTAACATCTTTTGTTATATTCACTGTAGGTAATGATTCAGGTAGTTCATTTGTTTTAGCTTCTATAACTGTATCAAATATTCTAGTAAATACTGATGTATCTTGTTGTTTTTCCTCAACTTTCTCAACTTCCTCAACTTTCTCTTGTTTTTTAGTAGGCTTAGGTGGTTCAGGGGTATTAGATGTTTTCCTTTGAAGCCCTTGGACAACACCGTTAGTTCTATCAACTTTATAGCCCTTTTCTTCAAGATTAGATGCTATTGAATTTATTTTCCATTGATGCCCTTGACGATATTTGTTAGCATACTTCTGCAAATCTTCTTTAATTGTAGTTAAAAACATTGCTCCAGTAGGGCTATTTTCATATTCATTTTTGATTAAAGTAGCTAAAATATCATTATAATTTTTGATGCGTTCTACAACTTTTTCAATTGATTGCTCTATTTCACCATTTTTTAATGTTTCATATCTAACTTGAGCTAAATAAGAAGCGAACTTTTGTAAAAATTCCTTTGATTTAATCATTTTATTGAATGCTTTTATTTCTTCAGCTGTTTTAGTTTTGATATAATTATTAGGAAATTCAAACACTTGCATTCTTCTCATTAGGGCATAATCATTTATTGATACATAAGGCATTGCATTACCACTCAAGATTAAAGTAGCTTCAAACCTTATTTTAAAAGGTTCCTTATGCTTAATATTAACGGTCATTGTATCACCTGAAGCGGTTTTGTTCTTTAGTCCATCTAATTGAGCGTGGAAATGTTCAATCTCACCTGAAAAATTAACCGACTTATGGGCTAAATCTTGAATCATAAAGTTATTAGCTGAGTTATCTAGTAAATCACTTATACCAATAAAACTAGCTCTATCAAAAACACCGTGTGTAGAAGTTAAAATTTTAGCCATTATATCTGATGTTAAGGTAGTTTTACCATTAGCCCCTTCACCGATTAAGAACACCATTTTACCTGATGTATTTCTCACTAATGCCCTTGCTAAAGCATTTGCTAGTTCTTTTCCTTCTCCACCAGTCCAATCATCTAATAGTGCCTCTATGTCATTGAAATCATTATACTTTCTATAGTTAACACTTAATCTACTTAATACTCTATCGGTTGGGACTTCTTTTCGAAACTTTCCTGTTAAAGCCTCATATACACCGTTTTCAAAAGGTATTATTTCTTCAGCTTCAGGAGGAAGAACAGCGTGTAATGCTTTATAAGATATCCTGCTAAATTCACTAGTATTTAAGGACATAATCAAAGCTTGTGTTAGTTCTGTATGGTATTGATTTATCACAACATATTGCTTCTTTAACAAAAGTTTATACAGAACACTATCCTTTAATTGTTCTTTGGTAAATTGTTGGTGAACTTTTATTAAAACACGCTGAATAACTTCTGCTAATATTTTTCTTGCAATATAAACTATATCTTTAGTCTCAGCTCTTCTCCAAGAATTACGGTCAAAATTATAGCATCTAGTGTTATTTTCAATTCTATCACCAACATACATAACTCTATCACGGTCAATATGCCTTAATGTTATTTCTAATACTGCATTAGTTAATAAATCACCACCTGCTGTAAAATTAATGTTACTTTGATAAATACTCTTGAGCCTTGAAACATCACCACCTTTTGCTTTAACTAATTCAATAATATTAAAGTGCCTATGGTCTTCGTGATTAGTCCCTGCTTTACAATATGCTGTTCCATTTTCGTTTACATACATAGATGGAGTTAAATCTAAATGGTCAGGGTGAATGCATCTATTATCTTGCCCGATTAAATAACCAAGTTCTTCTAAATAATCTAAATCTTCATCAATAAACTTACGCTCATTTTCACTTATCATTGTGTTTTTCACTGAAGTAAATATGTCTTCTATAACCATATCTATATCATCTTTTAATACTGTTGTATCATCTAAACCTTTAGAAAAATCAATAGTAGCTAAATTAACTGGAGTAGCATTTTCGTTTATCTCAATACCTGTAAAAACATTTCCATATTTAGGGTTCACACTATTGTTAACAGGTAGTCTTAATATTTTACCACGAACGGAAAAGTGATAAGATTCATCATAAAAGCCATCTAAATTATCACTAGAAAAGGCGTTATTTTTAATAATTAAGTTTAACTTTTGCCTTGCTTTTTTAAATTTTCTTGTGCTAGAATTGGCTTTCATATCAGCCATAAATACTAAATTTACACCCCCTCCTGTTGAATAACACATTAAAGCATTACTTGTTTGGAGTTCTTTAGGCATAACTCGATTGTGCTTCATTTTCAAAAGTTCTATTTCCTCGTGTGTTAACGGTGTGTTTTGTTGAATAGACCCCTTGTGTTGCTCAAGCTCTAAAAAGTAAAAAGCTCGTTTGCTTAATTTTGGTAAGGTTGTTGTGTAACTTGTTAGTTTATCAGTAGTTCTATAGTTGCTTAGGTAATAACTAGTATTTTCCTCAGCCTCTATGTTATTGATTTCACTCAAGTTTTTAATGACATAGTAAAAAGGTTTACTGTAATCAAGTTCACCATCTTTGTAGTTAGAATGTCCCCTAACAATGTAATGCAAATTAGTCGTTTTGTTCATTTTACCTCCAAAAGAAAAGACCATAAGTCCGACCACATTATCACTATAGCATATTTTTAGGGTTTGTCAAGTATTTTTTTTTATTTTATAGAATTTTATAGTCGTCTGTTACTACTTGGTAATCTTCTTCAGTAATATATGATTGTATTTGGGCTAGTTTTTGCTTCCTGTAAGCTTCTTTTTCCTCTACCCAAGTTTCATTAACACTTAATAATGTAGCCAATAAAATACCCAATGGAACTGCTGATGACTTATCTTCTATATCTGTATATGCCTCTATCGTGCCCGTTTGGGGAACATATACACATTTGTAGTAGTTATTTGCTAAACGGCTAAAGATACGCTGTTCTGGGCGTAATTTACTCCAAGTTTTGAGTTCTAAATAAACAGTATTACCACTTCTATCTAACAAAAGCATATCAGGAACACCGTTTGTATCTCTAGTGGCTATTCTAAACGGTAAATAATTGTTTTCTAATGCAATCTCTGTTACTTTCTTTTCAAGAATACTTTCTTTTATTTGCTTTTTAGCCATTTCTTCCTCCAGTTTATTATTTACTAAATTCTTGTAATTCCTTATTAAGTTCATTAATTTTCTTTTTAACATTATTTACCCCTCTAAAAAAACCTTGTAAATGTCTTGAGCTATTGTATAATCTATATACTTTATACCCATCTTTTCTCCCTGAATACCTTAATCTACCCTCGCCTTGAATAACCCTGCCATAATCTAAAACTGTAGTAAATTCAATGATATAGTGGGTCTTCTTAAACCTAACACCCTCACCTAATGAAGCTATATTTACTATAAATAAATCATAGTTACCATTTTCAAAATCATTAATTTGTTTAGTTACATCAACACCCCTTTTGAAGAAGTAAACATTTGATTTTCCTTGATATTTCTCAACTAGCTTCTTATATTCTGCATTGTAAAAGTAAAATAAAATACCCTTGTGATTTGCTTCGGCTTCTGTTTTTACTATTGAATCAACCATTGCTAATTTATCGTTATACTTAAAGAATTTAGGCTCACCATCACCTATCTCATAATAAAAATTGTTGGCTAATTGCAATAACTTAGGGTGATTATTTTGTATAGTATGGAGATAATCTTGTATTTGTTTCATATCTAATTCACCCATCTTTTGTTCTAGTTCTTCAGCAAGATTTTCCTTACCTAATCGTTTGATTATTTTGTCAACTTCTTTTGTTACGGGAATCGGAATATCTATATACTCAATAGGAGTATCCATTTTAATCGTTGGAAACTTTATCGACTTTAAGACTAATTCCTTTAGGGGTCTATCGTGAATATACATAGGCTTATCTACGGTTCTATTGGATAAAAATATTCTTTGAACTTTAACTGCTCCAGTCTGCTGAAAAACCCAAAAAGTTTTATATTTAGCCCTGAATACTTTATTACTTAACTGAGCAATGGTAAATAAATCTAAATTTCCCTTTGTGATTAAAGTTGCAGAAATTAAAAAGTTTCTAGTGTTAGCAAGATTAGTTAATTTTAATGCAGTTCTTGCACTTTTGCTTTTCCAATTCTTTAACTTATGTGCTTCATCATAAACAACTATTGTATTCATAGGAACCGTTTTAAAAAGCTCATTAGCATAAAGAACCATTTTATTATAAGAAATAATGTTAATTTTACCCTGCTGATAACCCTTTTGCTTTTTACTTAATTCAACAATAGCATCTTGAGATATACCCTCGTCCATTAGTTTGTTAGTCCAATCGGATATAAGGTGAGGTGGGCATACTACTAATGTATTGATATAACAACTTTGGTAAAGGGTTCCTATTAGTTTAGCCCCCATAATACCTTTACCTGCCCCTGTAGGAGCTTGAACAGCTAAACCACCATCTTTAATGAACTTATTCAAAAGTTCCTTCTGCCAAGCGTATAATTCCATAATGTTCTCCATAAAAAGTTACTAAATTAGTTTACACCAAAAGTGGCGAAAACCTAAACTACTATAAGTCTAGCATATTATTTTTATTTGTCAAGTGATTTTTTAAGATTTTTTTAGAAAAGGTCTAAATAACCTAGGATAGCATCTGTTACTTTTTCTTGAATATTCTCTGGTGTTACTTTCGGTAGTATCCTCTTAATCAAAAGATTTTCAACTCCAACATAAATATCGTTAAGCTCTTCATCATATCTTCTTATGATTTCCCTAATACCTAAACTTTTATGTGCTTGTGGATACTTTTTTAAAGCTTGTTCTTTACTTGTAATGCCTGCTATATGTAAATTAAGCTCCATATTAGTCCAAGCATAAATGTTAGTTTGATAACCATATAAACTTTCAACTTCTAAATCACCTACAGCCTTTTGTATTGCATCAGTTAAAGCAACTGTTAAATCAATAGTGCTTTGGTAAATAAGCATTTTCTGGATCCAATCATACATAGCATTAAATCTGTTGATAAATTCAATCTTCAGTGCTTCAGCTTTAGCTCCATTAAAAGACATAATAAGAAACATTGCTCCATCTTGTGTGATGTTATACATCTTTCTTGCTTCACCCTTTTTATCAATGTAAGTAACCTCCCGAAAATTAAGGCGGTTAAATTCTTTGTCAACAAACTTCTCTATTTTACTAATAATATGGTCGTGCCTTTTACCAAATTTCTTAGCTATATGCCTACTTGTAGTAAACACATCTTCAGTGCTAGGGTGCCTTAAGTCCCCTAGGAACATAACAAAAGAGTTTCTTGGCTTTTGGGGTTTGTTGTTTTTGGTTAATGCATTCATAAGCATCTCCTATAAAAAAGTTATTAAAAACGAAGGCAAATCCTTCAGATATTCCATTCTAGCATATTATTTTAATTTGTCAAGTGATTTTTTAAGATTTTTCTAAAGATATTACTTTTTTGATTAGTTCTATAGACTTCTCTAGGTCTTTAGCATTAAACCCTTTTGTTCGGTTGTTTTTTAGAAGCTCTTCAGCCATTAGTAGCATTTGATAACTATTATCACTTTTGTAAATGTTTCTATTATAATCTCTATGAGCATCTCTATACATTAGATTCTCCCTATGACTTTATTTAATTTCTTGGTTAAGTATGTAAATTGTTCCTGAATATTTTTATCTGGAGAAACTTCACAAAACATAAAATCATCTAAATATAGTTTCCTAATAATACCCAGCTTGAAATTATCATAAGTATATCGGTAGGCTTTCCTCAATTGCTCCCTGCGTTGTTTGGTTATATGCTCATCTACATCTAACATCACTCTATCTATCACCATCATTACTACAAAAGGTTCTGTGATTAGACTTTTTATCTTATCTGATATGACTTTAGTAGCCTTTTTTAATTTGGTGTCTAATCTAAACAATGTATTGAAATTAAGTCTTGATTTTTGATATTCACTTAAGTATGATAGTAATAATGTTAAATGGATATTATCTGCTTTCGCATTAGGTTCACTACAATAATTATCAAAATTGTCCATACTCAAATTAATGATAGTTGTTAATAAGCTCCTGTCAATTAAAACCACAGTGTTTCTTCCAAAGTTTCTAAACTGCTCTATGGCTAATAAACCGTTATGGATATGGTCTTTTATAAATAAAGATTGGTCATTACTACCACCTTTTAAAAATTTCTCTAATGACGGGTATTTATTTAATACGATAGTCCTCATTCCAAGAGAGGTAAAATATTCAGATAACTCATTGATATAAGTGCTTTTTCCACTTTTGTCAGCTCCCTCTACATAAAGTATTAACCCATTCTTTCGTATCTTCTTTATATTCTTTTGTGATAACATTTGCCCTCCAAAATACAAAAGGGGCATTCAAGCCCCTAGTGTCTATTAATTGATTGTTTCTTCAGATTTAACCTTGTCTCCACTCATCTTTTTTAGTTCATCGGTTGTATAAACTTTACCATTTTCATCTTCTACCCGCACAAAACCAAAGTTAAATACATAAAATAATTCACCCATCTTCATCTTGTATTCAACTGCAGTTGTTGCATTAGTTATTAAATCAGCAAAAAGAACCTTAATTGCAGTTACTGATTTCATTTTGTTAGTTTTGTTCTTAATCTTATGAGCCATTTTGCCCTCCTGTTAATGTTTATTATGGTTTCTTTGTATTATTCGTTTACTCATTTTTAAGCGTAAATTATGTATATCTGTATCATCTAATAAGTAAAAAGTCCTTTTCTTACTATGTGCCTTCACATAAAAACGCTTGAAATAAGCATCAAATGTTTCTCTGTATCTATAATATGTTGTTCTACTTACTAGTAATACATCTATTAGTTCAGATTTAGTGTATATCTTTTTAGCCATTTCTCCCTCCTATCTTTTTTGACGGTAAGTATCTTTTTCCATTACTTTATAACCTAATTGCTTATAGTATAAAGCCTTTTTCTTGGTTATCTTTACTTTATCTTTCAATAATGCTAAACGCTCTATATCAGGTAGTTCTTCAGGGTTGATATAATACATTTTCACATTGGTAAAAGTTTTTAGCTCATTATTGTTTAATTCTTCCTCTAGTTGCTTACCCCTGAGTTCTTTTAAGATAACATCTATTGCATTCTTAACATTTTTTAGTTCTTTAGCACTTAAGGTTTCAAGGTTCGCAGACTTCTGTGCCATCAGCGGGCAAGTTGCCTTATTTACACACCATTTGCACTTTTCGTTTATTTTAAGCCCTGTATAATGAGTTGCATAAATCATTCGTTCTATAAAAGCTTCCATTTTAGGTAAATCTGATATATGAAACCTTAATGATACGTGGTCATCTATTGAATCAATGTAAACATAAGTAAAAGTTGCATTAGTAATATAAGGGTAGTTTTGAAAAGCTAAATAAGCATACATTACAGCCTGAAGCATATCAAAATCACTTTTAGTGCTTGCTCTACTAACTCCAGTTTTCCAATCTAATAATACTGCTTCAGTTGCATTAATAATCATTTTATCTACTATACCTGAAATAGCATAACCTTTATTTCTAGTTTTAGTATGTAGCTCCTGTTCAACTTTCCAGTCTCCTGTAAACCATTGTTTATGGTCGTCTATGAATTGAGTAGCTATATCTTCAAGTTCACTTAAATCAAGCTCTTCTAAATACTTATACGGTCTCCATTTGCCACGATAGGTTGAGCCTGTTTTATCGTAATTTTCTATACCTTCTTCTAATATACTATGAATAATGGATCCTCTTTCCATAGCAGGAGAACCACTAGGGTCACTTTTGTAATTACTACAAGCTAACATATTCTTAATGTTTGATGTTGTGTATATGAATTCTTTTTTATCTGTCATTTTATTTCTCCCCTATAGTAATGGTTAATAATGTATGGTTATATATTGGGTCCCCAGTATCCAAATTCCTAGCAAGTTCAATACCTTTAACCCTAGCTGATACTAAATTCATAGCCTCAACAACATATTCCATAGTGAATGAATCTTGGTCGTTAAATTCATCATTAAATGGGTCGTATTGAGCTATATCTCTTTTCAGTGTTGCTAATATTGTTACTACATAATCTCTTGTTCTTCTCATAATGTGCTCCATAAAAAATGTTAAAATTACTTTAACCCTCTAGCAAAGGGTGATTTATGCTTATTGGTTGGTTTCCTATCCTGCTCTTGTGTTTCTTTAATTTCCATTTTAGTGTTCTTGGTATCTTCAATATCTGCCTTTACTAATACACTCTCTGGGACAATAGAAATTTCATTATTGATGAGCATTAATAGTTCATTAATTTCCTTTCTAATAGCAGTATCTGAAACCTCATCTAAAGGGTCAGCCAATAGTTGACTAGTTACACTAATGTTAACTTCAGATTTAGTTCCCTTTAAGGCTCCTGTTGCTTCTACTTTAATAAATGTGCTCTTTCTTTGTATCATCTTAAACTCCTAAGGTGTCCCCAAAACGAAGACACCCATAGTAAAAATTATCCTATAAACCCATATCTGAAAATGTTTCAACAGATGACTTAAATTTACCATCTCCCAAACCACTGTCATTAGTATTGTAATAGTCTTCTATTAGCTCAAAAAGTTCCTCATCATAATCACGAGTGAATTTATTTAGCACCTCAATTATTGTTTCAATCTTATCAGGGTTAACAGCCAAAAGATGATATTCCTTTCCCTGCGGTTGAATTATTTTTACATACTCCTTTTCTACTAAAAACTTTTTAGCTCTACCTACTGCAAATACAGACCCCTTCTTAACTTCTTCTGGAAATAAAGCGTTAAAGAATTTAGTCCATTTGCCTAAATAAAGTGTTCTTGATTTCTGTTGATAAAAAGCAACCAACTTAAGTAATACAAGCATTACCTCTCTGTCTCTTAAATCAAAATCAAGACCCTTTGTTGTGATTGTTAATTGTTTCTTAGCCATTATAGCCTCCTATAAAAAGTTAATACTCAATGAAACAACTATGTCCCATCTACATATACTATAGCATATTATTTTTATTTGTCAAGCGATTTTTTAAAATTTTTTCATTATTTTTTACGATTTTTATTTTGTTTAGGAATATCAAATAGTTACTTTATGAATTATTTTCACCCTTTAGATTACTTTGGAGTTCAGCAATTAAATTACTATAGTAAACTATACCATCAGCCTGTAATTTCATATCAAAAAGGATAGATGCTATGGCGTTATAGTAATTATATACTTTTGGATCCATTTGTTCACCATTGAAGGCTTGAGTTAAATTTAGCTCCTCTATATCGTGAAGCAGGTTTTGAACCTCTGTGTGCAATTGGATAAATTGTTTCTTTAACTTTTGTTCCATAATAAAATAACCTCCTTATTAATCGGGTATAACAACGCCACAATCTATAGTATGTTGCCTCATTCTAATGTGAAGCTTTTGGTATAACTCCTGTAGTTCTTTCAACTCATTAGAAAATTCCTCCTTATATATTAACTTAAGTTGATACCAAGATGGGTTCCATACACGATTGAGAAAAGTTTTAAGCTCCTTACCTGATACTACTTTAGTTTGATATTTTTCCTCAAGTAAATAAGGAAATGCTTTAATATAAAGGTCAACAGATTTATTGTAAACATCTAAAGCTTCTTGAGAAAAATAACTAGGGTTGGTTATATGCTTTATTAACTTATGTATGATAGTATCATCGGCTCCAGATTGAAGGAAATCATTGTAAATAACATCATAACCATTATTACCTGTTGTTTCTTTAGCAGACTTTAGATTAAATAAAAATAACTCTTTGGAATAAGGGAAAAAATGATTGTAAACATTATGAGTATTGCCATCAGGGTCAACTAAATCGCGTAAGGAACTAGTGTTGTTAGATGAATTAAATAATGCATAAATTAAAGCATCAGCAAATACTTGATTCTCGTGCTCCTGATTACGAAAGGTAGGCTTTAAATACTGCTTATATATTTTATACCAACCACTACCAACACAAGACCTACGAAATGAAAATAAAAGAATTACCCTATAGATATTAGATTGAATTGCTTCTCCCTGAGTGCTACTATATAGAGTAGAAAATAAGTTTACACCATTTGTAGATTTATGTATATCATTACTCTGGTTATGAATGTAGCCTATTGCTTCTCCGTGAGCATTACTAAAAGCTGTAGAAAATAAGTTTACACTACTTATAGATTCCTTTATATCATTACTCTGGTTATGAATGTAGCCTATTGCTTCTCCATTAGCATTACTAAAAGCTGTAGAAAATAAGTTTACACCACTTGTAGATTTATGTATATCATTACTCTGGTTATGAATGTAGCCTATGTTTAATTGCTTGATTTTACTATTCTTTTGTTTGCTTAAGCCTCTTCCTTTAAATACATAGTTCAAAGGGGAACGAACTGCAACAGTAAAATATGCAGGTTCTTTAATTCTAACCTCCTTTAACCAATCACTTAAGGAAAGCTTATCATCGGTATTATAAAGGGTTAAACTATCAATGATTTCTAAATCTTTATTGTAAACAGGGTAAACAAAATTATCAATAGATAATGAAGGGTTCTTTTGGAGTATAGTAAAAACAATAGGTCTATCAGCTTTAATGCCTTCAAACATTCCTACTGATACAGCAAAACCGCTTAATATTCCATAACCTTGCTCCTTAAGATAAGCTCTAAAGGTTCTTGAGGTCTGACCAGTTAAGTATGCAATAGGGCTTAATACTGCTACAATACCTGAGGTTTTCATTAACTCAATTGCACGATAGATAAATTGAATGTAGAGGTTAGACCCTCTTATGCCTTTATCTAACATTTCTTTTTTAATAGAGGTTTTAGTAGTATGTTTCCCTGCTTTATATTTACTAGAGTTATGTTTAATCGCTCCTGCAGTTGTGCCTGTTCCTTTATATGGTGGGTTCATTAGCACTAATCTCGGTTTCGTTTCATCAGCAAGTTTATTGACTATATCTTGAGGCAAAGTATCTTCTAAAAAATTAGCTTGGAACTTAATAGCTTCAGGGTTAATATCTTGAGTAATATCCAAATCAGCTTGCTCTAATGTAGAAACAATTAAATCGTTAAAAGTATAGTCTTTAGTTAAAGAGCCTTCACCCCAAGCAGGGTCATATACAGTATAAACTTCTCGAAAATTAACACCTATTGCTTTTTCTAAATATTTATGCATTAAATCAACTATAGGAGTTGGTGTATAAAAAGCCCCTTGCTTTACTCGTTTTACATTATTATCTTTATAATCCATAAGTATCCCTCTTGAAAATATAACTATGGGTTCTTTTGCAGGGTTCGTCCCTGAAGAATAACCAAATCATTTGTAAGATGTCTCTTAAATAAAAGATAACAAAAAATGCTATTGACCAGTAGTAAGTAGTGCTTGGTATATCCATAAAGCCACTAAAGAAGTAGGTAGGTAAAGCCACATAAAGCAAAAAACCCATTATAATGTAAATGGCTAGGATAAAGGAAAATAAAAGCCTACGAGCTAAACTGGGGTTCTCAATAACCTTTTCTTGTGCTTTAAGGTCTTCTGTTTCATTTGGTTCAAAGGTGGGTGTTTGTTTTAACATAATAATCTCCATAAAAAGTTCAACAATACTATACTATAGCATATTATTTTCATTTGTCAAGCTCTAAAGTAAATTTTTGGTAAAAAAAAGAGCCCCTTTGGGAAGTGAGGCTTACTGTCGGTCGGATAGCAATTTCCTTAGACTCAAAGGGGCTCTTATGGAGACACTACTACAATATAACATCTACTTTTACTTTTGTCAAGTGTTTTTTCAGAAAAATTTTGATGAGTTAAAGCATTTAAAGGAATTATATAATTAAAGTAACTAATGTAAAATATAAGTAAAAGTTATTATATGAAATATGGAAAAGTCCAAATCGATATAAAAGTCCACTTTTTTTTAAATAAGTCCAAGCGAAAAAATGA
>Ga0256913_10001168_pt1 | contig 13565 bp, 10 predicted proteins | sample Axial_MatmetaG_FD_185970 | JGI IMG/M metagenome (GOLD analysis project Ga0256913, IMG submission 185970) | Deep-sea worm associated microbial mat communities from Axial Seamount, Juan de Fuca Ridge, Pacific Ocean - Axial_Mat | ecosystem: Environmental > Aquatic > Marine > Oceanic > Microbial...
CATTTTAAATCTATCCCTTCCCTCCTTCTCCCCATTTTCTTTCCGAGTTGCACTGAAAATGATGGAGAAATACTGAAAAAAAAAATAAATGCTTCATTTGTATGCAGTTGTTTATATTTTTGAAGGCTAGAAAATAATTTAAGAAATAATTTAAAAAATAATCATATGTCAAAAAGAACAATAGTAACTATGCCGGGCGATGGTATTGGTCGCGTAGTATTAGAGGAAACATTAAGAGTATTGGAAGCTGCCGGCTTTGAAGCTGATTATGTAGAAGGTGATATTGGTTGGGAATTTTGGAAGACCGAGGGTCAAGCTTTACCACAAAGAACGGTAGATTTGCTACAGAAGCACAAAGTAGCTTTGTTTGGTGCAATCACATCTAAACCTAAAGATGCCGCTTTTAATGAGTTGGCTCCTGAATTACAGAAGAAAAATTTGGTTTATAGTAGTCCCATTGTTAATTTACGTCAGCATTTTAAATTGGATATCTGTCTACGTCCAACCAAATCATATATTGGTAATCCTCTGAATTTTATTAGAAGAGGAAAAGATGGTGATATTGAGGAGCCTGCTGTTGATGCGGCTATTTTTCGTCAAAATACCGAAGGCCTGTACGGTGGTGTTGAGTGGAGCAATCCTGAGCCCAAAGTATATGATGCTTTGATGACCCACCCTAAGTTTGTGAAGAATTTTAGTGATACTCCGGTAGAAGAAATTTCCGTATCTACACGTATCTTTACCAAGAAGAGTACCGAGAGAATATTGAGAGCTGCCTTTGAGCATGCAAAAAAATATGGATATAAATCTGTTACACTCTGTGAGAAGCCCAATGTTATTCGTGAAACTTCAGGAATGATGTATAAAATGGCTCAGCAAATGCAAGCGGCTGATTATCCCAACATCGAACTTTGGAATACCAATATAGATGCACAAATGATGTGGCTCACCAAAAACCCTGAGAATTATGGTGTAATTGTAGCCGGCAATATGTTTGGTGATATAGTGTCCGATGGCTTTGCCGGATTGATCGGAGGCCTTGGCTTTGCTGCTTCAGCTCAAATGAATCCTGATACAGGTATTGGTGTTTTTGAGCCTACTCATGGGTCAGCACCTAAATATGCCGATTATGATGTCTCCATTGTGAATCCAATCGCTATGATAGAGTCAGCTTGCATGATGCTCGATTTTATTGATGAACAAGAAATAGCCAAGAAAATTAGAAAAGCTGTTGCCGAAGTTATTGCCGAAGGTAAGACAAAAACATACGATATGATGAAAATGAGTGGTCGCCCCGATGTAGTAGAAAAAGGTGCTGCCAGTACACAAGAAATGGCTTCAGCTATTATCGCAAAATTATAATTTTATATTCAAATTCACTGAAATATGGCGATAATTATTGGCGTGTTTTGGTGTCTTTATTATCAGCAAAATAAAAATGATGACGAAACAAGTATATGAGCTTTGGCCTGAGCTAAATTGGATAAAGAGTGAAGAGCTGAGAAATCAGACTGCCAAAACATGGAAATTGGCTTTGGAGCGTAGCGTTTTGACGCCTGAAGATTTAAAACGCATTCCTTTTACACTGCTTTGTGGCCCCGATTTAAAAGTTACTTTTATGGATCATAAGCGCTCTGTTGTACATATTGCCCGCGATGCAGCTAATAAAATCAACGATATGTATCATGGTGAGTTAAGATGTGATATGGACGTTTTGATAGCAGGCGCTATATTAGCAGATGTGGGAAAATTATTAGAATATGAATTGGACGAGCAAGGAAAAGCAGTGCAAGGTAATTACGGTAAATATGTCCGTCATCCATTCTCAGGTGTTTCTTTGGCCGAAGAATGCGGTGTTCCTGCCAAAGTTTGCCATATCATTGCAGCACATGCCGGTGAAGGAAATATGGTGAAGCGAACAACAGAAGCCTATGTGGTTCATCATGCCGACTTTATGACCTTTCTTCCCTTTAAAGAAAGATTGATTATTGAATAGCTACAAGTAGAAAGTTACAACTTTAGAAATGTTCAACCTAAGAAACCTGCAACTTTAAGAATTTATAAATTAACAACATTATGAATTTAATAGAAAAAATAATAGCCAATCATTCCAAATTTGATGAGGTAAAACCCGGCGATATTGTGGATATTGAGATTGACGCTCGTGCTGCCCGTGATTTTGGCGGCCCCAACGTGGTGAAAAACATGGAAGAGAATCATTTAAGTCTTGATGACCCTTCTAAGACCTTATTTACTTTCGATACCAATCCAACCGGCTCCGACCAAAAATATGCTATTAACCAGCAGATAGTAAGGGTTTGGGCACGTAAACATGGTGTGAAAGTTTATGACATCAACAACGGAATTGGTACACATACGATGATTAATCAGGGTATTGTGTATCCGGGAGCCACTGCTGTGACAACTGATTCGCATGCCAATATTCTAGGAGCCATTGGTGCTTTTGGTCAAGGAATGGGCGATCAGGATATTGCTGCTGCTTTTAGTCGTGGTAAGGTTTGGTTTAAAGTGCCGGAATCGGTAAAATTGAATTTCAAGGGCAGATTAGCGAATCATGTTACGCCTAAAGACTTTATATTGAATTTGTTGAATATCTTCGGTGCCAATCGGCTTTTGGGTTATTCAGTGGAATTATACGGCGATGTAATCGATCAATTTAGTTTGTCCGATAGAATTACCATTGCAAGTATGGGTACTGAAATGGGAGTGATTATCCTCCTTTTTCCTCCTAACGATGAGATCATGAGATTCTCTGAGGAAGCTACTGGTCGTAAATTGGAAAAAATAGCTGCCGATGCCGATGCTACTTATGCTCAAGTTCACGAGATAGATGTAGCAAGTTTTAGGCCTATGGTTTCTAAACCAGGAGCACCCCATGATACAATCTTTGTACCTGTTGACGAGAAGATTAAAATAGATAGTGCTTTTGTGGGTAGTTGTACCAATGGCCGTATAGAAGACATGCGTGCTGTGGCAGAAGTGCTCAAAGGTAAAAAAGTGGCACCGGGAGTAGTCTTGAAAATAGTTCCTACCACTGATAACGTTTGGCAACAGAGTATGGAGGAAGGTTTGTTTAAAATTTTTAAAGATGCCGGTGCTTTAGTTTCTAATGCCGGCTGTGCCGGTTGTGCTGCAGGACAAGTTGGGCAAAATGGCCCCGGTGAAATAACCATGTCCACAGGAAATAGAAACTTCCCGGGCAAGCAGGGAAAAGGGGCTGTATATTTAGCTTCCCCGGCTTCGGTGGCTGCTAGTGCTGTGGCAGGTTTCGTGACCGATGTAGATCATATCCCTGAGGAACCTATGGTATTCTCTGCAGAGGAGAAATTGGAGAATATGCAAAAAGCTTTGGAAGATATGCATGCTGCCCATGATGATAAGCCAGTGGAAATACAGGGGAGAGTTTGGTATATCAAAGAAGATAATATTGATACCGATATGATTTTTCATAATCGTTATTTGGCCATAACTGATATTAATGAAATGGGTCAATATACATTCGATAACTTAAAAGGCTATGAGGACTTTAGTAAAAAAGCCAAAGTCGGAGATATTGTGGTAGTGCCTAAAAACTTTGGTAGTGGCAGCTCGCGTCAACAAGCCGTAGACTGTTTTAAATCACTAGGTGTTCAGGCAATAATAGCAGAATCTTTTGGTGCCATCTATGAGCGTAATGCCATCAATGCTGCTTTCCCCATTATGACTTATATCAGTGTGGAAGCCTTAAAGTTAAAAGATGGTGACATTATCAAAGTGAATTTTGAGACAGGGAAAATAGAAAATATTAGTAAATCAACTTATATTCAAGCCAATCCATTTTCCGAGGTTCAACTGGAAATATACCAAAATGGAGGGCTGTTTTAAAGACATAATTAAAACGATTTAACCTTAAACGCAAAAAACCACAAATACGATATTGTATAGGTGGTTTTTTTATGTGAATGAGATCCTTTTTATTGTCGATACACAAAAGAATTAATATTCATGCCTGCTCCTACTGAGGCAAAGAGTAAAATATCATCTTCTTCAATTTTATGTTGAGAAAACTCGCCATTTAATATCATATTGTATAATGTTGGAATAGTTGCTACGGAGCTGTTTCCTAATTTGTTGATACTCATAGGCATGATGTTTTCAGGGATATTCTTTTCGCGATATAAACGATACAAGCGTTTTACCATTGCCTCATCCATTTTTTCATTTGCCTGATGTATCAGTATTTTATTAACGTCTGTAATGTTGAGACCGGCTCTTTCCAAAGCGAGTTTCATAGCCGCAGGTACTTTGGAGATAGCATATTCATATATCTTGCGGCCATACATTTTGATATACCGTGTATTTGGTTGGTAATCAGGTTTGTTCGACTTACCTAAAAACAGTAAATAGGCTTCGTCGAAGGTGTCTGTTTGCATAGAGGATGAGAGCATTCCTCGCTTTTTATCTTCTTCAACGCCCTCCAGAATAACTGCTCCTGCACCATCGGCATAAATCATGGAGTCACGATCATAAGGATCAACCACACGACTTAAGGCTTCTGCTCCAATAACTAAAAATCTGTTCCCAATACCAGCTTTGATATACGCATCTGCCTGTATCATTCCTTGAATCCAGCCTGGGCAGCCAAACAGGATATCATAAGCTACAGTAGCTGGGTTTTTAATCCTTAGTTTATGCTTGATTCTAGAGGCTAAACTGGGTAAAATATCTGTTTGTACTGAACCATAAGAGACATCCCCAAAGTTATGAGCAACAATAATCTGGTCAATAGTCTCGGGGTCAATTCCCGAGTTCTCAATGGCACGCTGAGCAGCAATATGAGCTATGTCGGATAGGTTGAGATCTTTGGGTAAATACCTTCTCTCCTCAATGCCGGTTATCTCATGGAACTTTCGGATAATATCCTCGCCGCCATTTTCCATTCTTTCTTGTTTCTCAGTATAAAAATCCTGATTAATAAAGTCTTTATTCTTTACGATATTATCGGGGATAAAGCTTCCAACTCCTTTGATGATCGAATTTATATAGGTCATATCAATGTCTTTTTTGTTTCAGGGGACAAATGTATTAATTTTTCTTATTATGCATGAGTTTTTGAATAGCGGATGATTTTTTAAGAGGATGTTATTTTGAATGGATGTTTTATTATCTTTGTACGAACCAACAACAAATGGCTTGTAAATCGGATGTGTTTTCTTCGAGCATTTAAACATAAAAATCGTAATCAATAATAAGTCAATCTATCTATCTCTTGGAGATATCTTATTCCTGATAAAGGGTGCTTTATCATGAGCTATGCATATAGTGTATGTGAGGTAACTTTAATATCTTTGTTAGTTGATACAACTGTACAAGATCTAAAAAAATAGGACTTGAAAGTGAAGCTCTAATAGGACGAAAATTATTAATTATGACTAATCAATATATTAAAGAAATTCAAAGGCTTAAAAAGAAAATAGTTGAGTTGAAAGATGAAAATGCTCTATTAAAAGCCCGAATAAATGAAAGATCCACCAATTTCAACTCGCCAGCGGGAGATGAGCTTATTCGCTTAACATTTGATAATGCTTTGGATGGTATTTGCATTGGTGAACTGAATGAAGATGGGTGTATGAGAATTTTAGATGTCAATCATGCAGCTCTTGAAAATCATGGTTATACCTTAGAAGAAGTACAAAACCGATCCCTTCAGAATTTTCATTCCAAGAGTATCAGTGATACAATAGCAGGACAGATTAGCCAGCTATTAGCCGGCAAGAGTTTTTCTTTTACATCATCATGTCTTCAAAAGAATGGTAATGAAATATTGCTAGAAATATCTTCTAGAGTGGTTCGTATTCAAGGAGTTCCCTATATTTATATCATTGAAAAAGATGTTACAGAAAAACAGAAAGTGATTAATCAGAATAAATTGTCCTTGGAAGCTTTACAAGAGAGTGAAGAGAATTATCGCCTACTTTTTCATGAGTCTCCCTTGGCTATGTATGTCTCCAATCCGGATGGTGAAATATTGGATGCCAACAAAACGCTATTGAATTTATTGGGATCGCCTTCGTTGGAAGCTACTAAGAAAATAAATATACTCAAGTTTCAGCCTTTGATAGATGTTAATTATGCTGAGAAGTATAGAGAGGCATATAATACCGGAAAACCCATTAAGTTTGATGTCTATTATCAATCTAAATGGGGAAAAGCTGCCTATATCTCCAGCACTATTGCTCCAATAAAAAATAAAGAAGGGGAATATGACAGAATTTATACAGTGATGGAGGATATTACCCAGCGAAAGAATATTGAAGATGCCCTGATCAAGAGTAAAGAGGAATTGCAAAGACTGAATAAAAACCTTGAAGATATAGTTGCCGAAGAGGTGGAGAAGAATAGAGAGAAAGATAGGATGATGATTATTCAAGCCAAACAAGCTGCCATGGGTGATATGATTGGAAATATCGCTCATCAATGGCGGCAACCTCTCAATGATATTGGATTAAGTATTCAGGATTTGCAAGATAGCTACGAGTTTAATGAGTTTAGCGAGGAAGCCTTAAATTCTACTGTTGAGCATGTGATGGATCGCTTGCAATATATGTCGAGAACCATTGATGATTTCCGAAATTTTTTCCGCTCAGATAAAGAGAAGGTTTTATTTTCGCTTTCGCATGCTATTCATCATTCATTTTCACTAGTACGGGCATCTTACAAAAACAGTTTTGTCAATTCTGTGTTGTCTATCAACAAAGATGTGTTTTATAAGGGCTACCTCAACGAATTTTCTCAAGCTGTTTTGAATATTTTAAATAATGCCAGAGATGTTTTGGTGGAAAGAAAAGTTGAGAAACCATTGGTAAAGCTTTCATTAGAAACAAAAGAGAATAAAATTTATATTAAAATAGCCAATAATGGGGGCGAGATTTCCGATGAAATCATCGATAAAATCTTTGAGCCCTATTTCACTACAAAAGAGAAGGTGAGTGGTACGGGTCTAGGTCTGTATATCTCCAAAACCATTATCGAAAGAAATATGGGGGGGGAGCTGAGTGTTCATAATACTACTGATGGAGTTGTGTTTGTAATCGTTCTTGATAACAACGTAGAGAATGATGAATAGTAATGCTATTGTCCTTAGAAAATAGGACGGGATGATCATAAAAACCTGTTTTAAGTTATTGTTAATCATGTAATTACTGTAAAATAATTTTGGTTCGTCCCTACTAAGAGTTTAAGTATCTATTGCAGCGCAGTCTGTCGATTTTATGATTAGGTGTAGTAAATAGTTTGGGAATGATATAGGCTTCCTTAGGGCTGTATTTAGAAGATACGAGCTGTTTAATATCATCTAATAGTGTATCGAATGAGTATGATGAATCATTGGTCTCCAATAAGATTACTAATTTTTGACCCAGTATATTGTCATTTTTATTTCCTATCATAAAAGGGAAGGGTACTAAATGAGCAATTCTTTGTTCCAGCTGTTCTGGGTTGATCTTTAAACCTCCTGAATTGATGATAAAATCTTTCCGTCCTAGTATGATAAAATGCTTTGGGGAGATGATTTTGGCCATATCATTGCTTATAAAGTTGCCTAAATTCTCTGTATGAATCACCAAGCATTCTTCTTCATTTTTTTCCACTCTAATGCCATCTAAACATGCAAAATAATCAATTTTGTCTGGGCCATTGATTTTCCGGAGAGCAATATGAGTAATGGTTTCTGTCATGCCATAAGTGGCAAAAATATTCGATTGTTGTTTTTGTAATTCTTCAATTTGATAAGTAGACAATGCCGCTCCTCCAATGATGATGTTTGCAATTTCGTCTAAACTACCCTGCAATTGATGGTCTAAGGCGTATTGTATTTGCAGTGGAATCATCGCGCAGAAATCATATTTTCTGTCAATATATTGGCTGACATTTAGCTTGGGGGCTACATAATAAAGCTGCATACCTATTGCTAGAGCTCTTACAATCATCATTTTACCGGCAATATATTTGGCAGGTAGGCAGAGTAGGCTAGACTGACCATATTGTAATGACAAAAAGCTAGCCGTTCTATTGGCGCTTTTGATCATGTCTCGCCTGTTGATGTAGATGGTTTTGGCTTCTCCTGTGGAGCCGGATGTTTGCACTTCAAATTGTTCTTTTTTTTCGTCCATCCAGTCCCTCAAGAATCTGTAGATGTCCCTTTCCCAATCCTCTATATTGCTTTTTAGCTTTTCCTTGATGAACAAACGAAAGTCAGCAGGAGAATAGCTGATTCCTTGCCAATGAACGATATGATGATATGCCGGATTTGTATTTTGCAAGACTAAAAATTTTGTAATTTATCTTGGTAGAGTTTGTGATTGACTTTCTGATATTTGAATTTTTTTACCTCGTTTTTCATATTAATAAGGGTTCGATAAGGTCATTTGCCGAAAATAAATTAATTACCCAATTGGGAATATTACCTCCTGAATCTACCAAAATATCTAATTTTACTCGGGTATTTTCATCATCAATCTTTTGAAGAACCCATTTAGAATGCAAGATGGGAATACGCACCATATTTGGTGATTCTGGAATTAAATTGGGCTTCCCGTTTGATTCTACTCGAATCGTATAAGTGTGATTGTCAATGAATAATTCTACATTGCTCACAATATCTCTATTGTTGATGGGCCATGGAGCTTTCGAAATGGAATAATAAATCCAATGATAGGGATCGATGCTATATAAAATATATGCACCATGATTGGCGTAAACCCAATTTTCGTGATTTTCAGCATCATAAATGAGTGACAGTATCTTTAAAGAATTTTCAGGTATGACAGTGGATGCAATAATTCTATTGAGGTTGTTATGGGCATCTTTCTCCTTATAAATGATGATTCCATCCTTATCTTTCACTAATATTAAATCTTGTGCGAAGCTGTGAATGTTTGGAATAGAGAAAAATACAAAAAGTAATAATAGCCTGGAAATTATTTTCTTATTCTGTGCCTGTCTATTTTTCATATAAACTACAGCTATTGTTAACAATATCATCTAGGCTGGGATTGTATAAATTTCCGGAAATAGAGATATCCCCGCTCACGCCATTTTGTGATATTAAATTTTTGATCGCACAGAAATCATAGAGTGCATGATTGTTTTTTATGGAAACAATTCCATCAATAAAAGTAATATTTCCAAGTCCATCCAAACTTTTCAAACTGTCATTTTGGGCAATATATAGTTTTTGGCGGATGGTGATGGCACTGGAGAGTCCGGTGATGTTTTTTAGGTTTCTGTTGTTGTTAATAGAAATGCCCTCCGCAGCAAATTGTAAATGGGCTAATTCATCAATGTCTTGAAGGTTTTTATTCTCGGCTATTTTTAGCCTACCTGCAACAAAGTCAAGGCTGTTGAGACCACTCAATTTGCTGAGCATAGGGTTGTCCTCAATAACTACGTCAGCTTTTATCTTTTTTATGATAGATAAAGAGTTGAAATGAGCTAGAGAATCGTTACCTTTTATAAAAAGAACACCATCGAGGCTGTCTAACAGCTGCAAGCCTGCTATTTCCTTCAATCTGGGGTTGTTAGTAATCTCTAAATTCCCATAAATATATCTTACCCCATTGAGGCCATTCAGACTCAATAAATGCTGATAATTACTGATACGTAAGCCGTTATGAATACTTTGTAGGCTCTCCAAACCGCTGAAGTCCTGAAACTGATTGTCGCCTGATAAGATAATGGTGCCTCCTATTTTTTTCAAATGATTAAGGCCGCTAAAGCTCTTGATTTTTTGATTTGAAAATAGCACCAAATCGCCTTCAATGACTTCCAGGTTCCTGAACCCGTTTAAATCATTTATTTGATCTTGGAACTGGATATATAAGCTCTGCTTGATTTCTTTCAAAGAGTAGAGCCCACTAATTTCGTGGAGGCCGTTATTGGAAGTTATTTGAAATTTTTTTCTAATAAATTGTAATTGTTCTAATCCATGAAAACTATTCAGGAGAGGGTTCGACCGTACATTAAAATCTCCTTCAATATTGACCAGACTGTCGAGACCACTAAAATTGCTTAGTTGGTCGCAATGATTGATTGTTAGATCACCTTGTATATCCTGAATATGGGCTAAATACTTAAAATTCGTCACATCGCTAAAGGCAAAAGTTACATTCCCTTTAATAATGACATAGTTTTCGTCAAAGATGTATTTTAGAGTAGTGCTATCCGGATTGCTTAAGTTTCTTTCGTAGGTTTTAGGGCCTTCAATGGCTACCACTTCAACGGGTTCGCTTATCTTTTGGCAATTGGTAAGTACTAGAAAAACGAAAACAATACCAATGGGCAATATATTTCTTAAGTTGATATTTTTAATATGCATAGTCTTGATTTTAACTGCAGTTACATGTTATCATCATGTCAGCTGATATTTTTGTAATTCGTTATACGGTAATTAGGCAATTTGGTTATCTATTCCAGTGAGTCCCAGTTTAGTGATGGATGATAGTATAATTCGTCGCCCTGAGTTTGAAGTGGAGAGCTAATGTTATTGGTGAATAATTGCCCGGTTCCCAAGCCTTGAAACTGCTTAGAATGAAGCTGGAAAGTCCACTGTGCAATGGCATTTAGACCAATATTACTCTCCAGAGCTGAAGTGATCCACCAGCCGATATGGTTGTCGTTTGCCAGTTTTATCCATTCTTCTGATGCGCTAAATCCACCAACCAGAGCAGGCTTTAGTATGATATATTGAGGCACAATAGCAGTGAGCATTTCTTGTTTTTGTTTCCTGCTATGAATGCCAATCAATTCTTCGTCTAAGGCAATAGGCAAGGGTGTAGCGGCACAGAGTTGCGCCATTTGTTCCCAATTCCCTTGTTTGATAGGCTGTTCTATGGAATGTAGCTTGAGTTGTGATAGCTGCTTTAGCTTTTGGGGAGCTTCTTCAAAAGAGAAAGCGCCATTGGCATCCACTCGTAATTCCAGGTCATGCTCGTTGAACTTTTGACGAATTTGCTTTAAGATGGCTATCTCCTCATCAAAATTCACGGCACCAATTTTAAGCTTGATGCAACGAAAACCATCCTCTATCTTTTGCTTGATCTGCTCTTGCATAAAACTAATATCACCCATCCAAATAAGGCCATTGATGGGTATGCCCTCTTTTCCCCTTGTAAAAGCAGAAGGGTAAAGGATTCTATTTTGATGTTGGTGATAATCTTGTAAGGCGGTTTCTAAACCGAATCTGATGGCAGGAAATTCCTGGAGTGTATCTCCGTAGTTGTTAATAAATTCATCAGGTTTTTGTTCCAATACCTTTAATTGTTCATAAAAATCATCGCGATAATCATAGCTCAAGCCCTCGAACATATTGATCTCTCCCAAGCCAAATATTCCGGGCTTTTCTTCTTGAAATACTTTAATAAACCAAGTGTTTTTTTTATGTAGTATTCCCCGTGAAGTTCCGGAGGCTCTTTTAAAAATTAGCTGGTGTTTTTTTATGGATATCTTAATCATTCTATTTATCGTCTTTTGGGGCTGTAAAGATATCATTTGTTATCGAAAAAAGGTAATCTATGCAATCAGTATCTTTTGTTTTGATAGCAGTGAATCTTCCTAAAATAAGCAGCTATTAAACTTGGATTATCAGCAAAGGTTTTGAACATGACTTTTGTGATAAATAAATGGCTCCAATCATCTCTAATCTCATAGCTTGGTTAACTTTGTATTGAATTCTATAAAATGCATCAAGTGAATCAGCAAAAGTATTATCATTTATGGGCATTGCTTATTGTATTATTGTTTTGCGAGCCGTCTATCATGGCACAAAAAATAGTAGCTTCAGGAAGTTTGCAGCAGATTGAATATGAGTTTAGGGGGGTAAATAATATTCAGGATCATCCGGATTTGGTTCATGCCTTAGCTTATGCCAATCATAAAGATGTTAGAAATATACGGGCTATTAAAACCTTTGCTGCCTCGTATCGAGTTGAAAAAAAGGATGCTAGGGGCTTTGAGACTACTCTTTTGCTTCAACCTCAAAAAACACAAGGTGATATTGGGTTTTATCATTTCCAATTTCCTCAGCTTCTTTTACCAAAGCTCTCCTCCATTAAATTGTTGATGAAAAAAGGGGAGGATTTTATTTATGTGAAAAATGCTATCATTGCAAATGATGGGGAGAACATCACTATCAAATTTAAACATCAACGTTTTTCCGAAAAATGGCAAATTCTCGTGAAAGCTTCACAGTGGATGCCGATGTTTAGTGATGATGAATTTGTTGAGATTTGGCATTGGATGAACGATTATCAGTCGGCTATATTTTTACTCAAGGAGGAGTCCAAACTTACATCTCCATCAAAAGGCCTTGCTGCTGAACTCTATAAAAAAAGATGGTTGGCTATTTATCAATATATTCAAAATCAGGATTTTTATACTCGTTTAGTCATCGCAAGGGGTCAAGATCCTGATGGCTTGGCTAAGAATATCGAAATCAGAAAGTTTGTCTTGGAACGAGAGCTAAAAGGCCTACAGAAGTCTGATTCGGCAGATTTTCAGTTATCAGAAATTCATGAATTGGTATCTTGTTATATGAGACCCGATATGGAATTGGCTGAAATTGCACAAAGAGAAGTGGGCCTTTATTCTGGGTTCAGTTTTTCATTCAATAAGCCCGCAGTATTTTGCTACGATGAATTAAATGCATCTTTGGCAAAATATTCACTTGAAGAAAGAAAACAATTTGAATTATATGATCAGAAATTAAATATGGAGCTTATCGAGAAGGATATTTCCGATAGAAACCCCCGCCAAGCTTTGGTACAAATAGAGCGTTTTGAGTCTTTTTCCCGGCAGTCTCAATTTCTTCGTCAGTCAGTTATTTTTCAGCATTTTAAATCTCGTGCTGTTTACGATATCTATTTGGCCTATATTCAGGTTGCTCGTCAAGCTATAGATGCTGGTAGGATAGAGATGGCTATGAGTTATTTAGACCAAGCAACAGCCATACAGCAAAAATATCCCAAAGAAATTATTAATGATATTTATGTGGAGAAAGAACTTCAAAAATTGCTGAAAAAAGCTTTGGAGCGTTATCAGTTGTTAAGAGAGAATGGGGATATTGATAGTGCGGATCAAGTGAAAAAGGGAATTCAGGGTATGTTGAAACGTTATGGCCTTAATGGAAAATTCTCTGCATTGAAAAGCTCATAAATTATCCCAAGGCTTACTATTCTTCTGTTGTTTTATCCTGCATCAATTTTTTGTACTTTTGCACAAATTTTTGAAGATGTTAGAAAAGTTAGCTGCAATAAAAAATAGATATATCGAAATTGGTGAACAAATGGCCGATCCGGAAGCGGTAGCGGATATGAAGAAATTTGTTCAACTCAGCAAGGATTATAAGGAATTGGAGCCCGTAGTTGAAGCCTATCACGAATATAAGGATGTCGTTGAAAATATGGAGTCTTCCAAGGAAATTATCAAAACCGAAACCGACGAGGAATTTAAAGAGATGGCCAAGGAAGAGTTGGCTGAATTGACCAAGCGGAAAGAGAAGATGGAAGAAG
>Ga0256913_10001169_pt1 | contig 13563 bp, 15 predicted proteins | sample Axial_MatmetaG_FD_185970 | JGI IMG/M metagenome (GOLD analysis project Ga0256913, IMG submission 185970) | Deep-sea worm associated microbial mat communities from Axial Seamount, Juan de Fuca Ridge, Pacific Ocean - Axial_Mat | ecosystem: Environmental > Aquatic > Marine > Oceanic > Microbial...
GTAGGTTTTGATAAATTTTCTGACGGTCTAAGAGCATCATCGGAGGTCTATCACCATCTCAAAAAGATTATTGATGGTATGGGTGAGAGTACAGCTGTAGGTGATGAGGGTGGATTTGCACCAAACCTAAAGAGCAATGAAGAGCCACTCTCAATCATAGTAGAGGCTATAGAGGCGGCAGGATATAAGCCAGGAGAGCAGATCGCTATCGCTATGGATGTAGCTGCAAGTGAGTTGGTAAATGATGAGGGCAAATATGTACTCAAATCTGAAAATAGAGAGTTGACTAGTTCGGAACTCACTGCATACTATCTTGAGATGTGTGAAAAGTACCCTATAGTATCTATAGAAGATGGATTGAGTGAAGATGATTGGGATGGCTGGAAAGATCATACAGAGGTGTTGGGTGACAAGATACAGCTTGTAGGTGACGATCTATTTGTAACAAATGTAGCTATATTGGGTGAGGGTATTGAGAAGAGTATAGCAAACTCTATACTTATCAAGCCAAATCAAATAGGTACTGTATCAGAGACTATGCAGACAGTGAGATTGGCACAGAGAAGTGGATATAAATGTGTTATGAGCCATAGATCAGGAGAGAGTGAAGATACATTCATAGCAGATTTTGCTGTAGCACTCAACACAGGTGAGATCAAAACAGGTTCAACTGCTAGAAGTGATAGAATAGCAAAATACAATAGATTGTTGGAGATAGAGAGAGAATTGGGTCAATTTGAATACCTTGGTACTTCACTTTTCAGATAGTATCTGAGAGGATAGTAGCTTGATGTCTACTAAAAGAGATAGACGAGGAAATATCCTCGGTATCTCTATTAATGTGATCATATTTACATCTATATTGATATTGCTTTTTGGTATATATCTTGGGGTTTTGATATATGGTGAGAACTCTTTGACCGTCTTGACGCAACTTAAGCAGACAGAGAGAGATCTATCGAGAGAAGCCCAACAATTAAAAAATGAAAATCAAAGACTTCAAAAAGAGTCATTCGAATTAAAACAGTTAGCAGCAGGTGAGGAGTAGTCATAATGTATAAAAAAGGGATCATATTAGTAGCAATGATTTCGGGTGTGATAGCATCTGAAAATCCATTTGAAGTAGAGAATGCACTAGAGAAAATTGAGCAAGATGAGGGTGATCTACTTAATGCATTGTCAAAAGAGCAGGTAGATGTAGATCAGACAGATAGTAGATCTGCTTCAAAAAATCCTGAACAGAAATCACCTATCAAAAAACCTAAAGTAGAGAAAAAAAATCCAATAGAAAAAAAATCCAAAATCAATAAACCTGAAAATAATAAACCAAAACTTTTAGAGACCAAAGAGACAAAAGTTATCAAAAATAGTCCAGATAGCCCTAAAGTAGAAGAGAAGCTTAAGATAGAGACAAAGCCTAAAGTAGAAGAGAAACCAAAATTAGAGATAAAACCAAAACCAAAAAAGAAAAAAGAGCCTAAGCTATCGAGAGAAGAGATGATCAAGAAGCAGATTGAGAAGGTTGATGCCAAGATAAGAGATCTTGAGGCAAAACTAAACATTGCCAAAGGCAAAGTAGCAAAAATGCCAAAACCTAAATTGACCCCTAAGCAAGAGAGGGCCAAAGCAGAAGAGGAAGCTGCCAAACTGAAGAGAAAAAAAGAGTTGGAAGAGAAAGAGAGAGAGAGGCAGATAGAGTTGGAAAAGATTAAAAAATTTGAAAAAGATTTACAGGAAGCTATATTTAGTGTAGATGGGTGATATATCTTTGATAATCACTCACTAGACCCTCCTAACCATTTAATTTGTCTGATTTAAAATATAGATTTTAAATTCGTCAACTATATTCTCTAAACTTTTTTCATTATCTAAAAAATCATCACTACTCTCTATCTTTTGCATTATACTGTTCAATGCTAGATTTTGTTAGTAACTTGCACCAAAATTATTCATTAAGATTTAATAATTTATTTATTGATAAGTCAATTGATTATTCAGATTTAGTAGATTGTAAAGTTTTTGATATAAAATAAACTGGAAATTACCAAATAACTCTTAAATATACCAATGGTGATGGAGTATTAATTGGTAATCATATAAAACAAGACAAAAAACATAAAATATTATTGGGTAACTTTAACCAAGATTCATTAAAATATATCAAAAAAATTTTGAATAATTTGTCTTCAGAGGAGGGTATTGAGATGAGTGAAATAAGCAAAGCACAACAAAAAAAGTCTGTAGAGTTGCGAGATAAACTAGCTGAAGATTTTGATGAGCATAGGGCAGAGGAGTTTGCTTCAGAGCATCAAGATAGTAGTTGGTATGATGACTTTGTGTTGTTACTAAAGATGGTGACTACAGAGGAGTACAATATATCAAACAAAACGAAACTCACCATAGCAGGTACATTGGCATATGTGGTACTTCCTGTAGATGTGATACCTGACTTCATCCCTCTTGTTGGGTGGCTAGATGATGCTTTTGTCTTGAGGTTGGCTATGACAACACTAAAGGATGAGATAGAGAAGTTTAAAAACTTTATGGAAATATAGATGAATGATAACAACCTATTCAAAGAGATTGTACTTCTCTTGCGACAAGGTGGTCGCTATACGACAAAAGAGCTAAGTGAACGCTTTGATACTACTCAAAGAACAATCCAAAATTATGTAAAACAACTAAAAGAGACTTCAGGACTTCAAAAAGAGGGCAAGTACTACTTCTTCCCTGATGAGTTTCGTAATGTAGATATACATGAGCGTCTACAGATGAGTAGTTCACTAATGATAGCACTCTATAGACAAGCTATGCCAGAGCTGAAGGAGAGTGTACTTCTCAACTTCAAAACCCTACCCAAAGAGCATAATGCCTTTTTGTTTGATATAAACTTTGAAAAGATAGAAAATGAGAACCTCTTCAATCAGATAGTTAATGCTGTGATAGACAAAAAAGCACTCACCTTTAGATATGCAAATAAAGAGGATGCAATCTCCATAAAAAATGTTTATCCTCTGCGTATGACCAATATGCTTAGTTGTTGGTATCTACTAGCTTATGATTTGGAGAGTGAGAAAATAAAATCATTTTATCTTAGATATATCTCTGATCTCTCTAGCCTTGAAGAGAGTTTTCTACCAGATGATACTGTAAGATCATTACTAAAAAGTACTTCAAATATAACATCTCCATGGTTTTGTGAAGAGGAAAAGAGTGTAGCGTAATGTTACAGGTTGAGTAGAAATAAATTGATGACTTTGGTTGTCTTGACTTTTCAGTGCATTATATACTATGCTTACTATAGTAGAAGATGATGAGTCATATCTCATGATAGAGATGAGATACTACAGTGATACAGAAGTTTTGGTCTTTGTAAAAAAGTGGCTTCCGTTTATTGTGATTGTAGATAATGACCACTTGAGAGATATATTGAAAAAGATTCTTAATGCATCATTAGAAAGCTACAAGTAAAAAACGAAAACTAATTTCTCATTATTATGTTATAATTTTCATATCAAAGATAGATATCTCAAAAAGGAAAAAATGCTTAAAAAAATGAAAGATACTGCACTCTCCAAAGGTGCAAAGATTGCTATAAATCATCAAATCAAGGAGTATGGAGAAATGTTAAGACTTAATTTGGATTCAGAGAAAAAATGTATAGAGATGGAGGTCATGTTAGAGGGTGAAAAAGAGCCATTGAGTGTAAATGTTCAGAGGTATGAGATAGCTCAAGAGGGTGATAAACATTTTTTGAAGATCCAAGGAGTAGAAACCTCTCGTGCATGGATCAATATAGTTGCATCCTCTTATCTCGAAGGTAAAACTTTTGAAATACCTGCAGAGTATGCAAAGATGCTGAAGGTTGTCATATGACAAAATGATCCATCAGGTATAGGATCTCAGAGCTTAGGGTTAGGTCTCTACCCGACCCTAAAGTGTATCAAAACTACCATAGAAGATATAGCTAAAGATCATTTGATTGTTGGTGATCTGCTCTACTGTATATCGCTATATACATCATCCATATCGAAATCATATTCAGGCTCTATAGCTTTGATATGTTTTAATGACTCTTTGTTGACTTCAACGGATGAGAGGTTGTAGTCTTTACCTTGATAGAACATCCTCTCTTTTTCATACTTTTTCTCTCTCTCCATCTGCTTTTGGACTTCGCTTTTGATGATAGAAATTTTTTGGGTACTATTGTCCTCTTTTGATACTTTTGAGGTAGTACTATTGTTGTCATTGGCATATATGGAGCTTACAAGTATAGATACTATAATGGCATAGATAGATATTTTTTTCATAATTTAACCTTATTTGATAATTTATTTTAAATTATATCAAAATAGTATAAAGTAAAATTGAAATATATAAATATTTAAATAGTATGTTATGAGCCACTTGCAAATTATCCTAAAAGCAGATAATTAAAAGCGATAACGCAGAAAAAGCTGAGATCAAATTTGAATAAGTTATAATTTTTTAGCCAAAAAATCTAATAAAAAAGTGACTCAGCTTATGACGACTATAATGCACCAAAAAGTCAAGACAACCAAAGCCTGAAGCTTATGACCTGACTTTATCATAAGATATCCAAAGAAGAACAAAAGATGAGAATGAAAGCATTGCCCATACTTTGAAAATAGGGTTTTTAGAGAAAAATCATAAGAATTGGAGTAGAATGGCATAAAAAGAGGTTAAAGCCATTTTTTTGACTGATGAATTCAACCACGGGTTAAACTACTTGGGTTTGGTGGTTGATTTGCAAGTGACTCAGTATGTTATAATTAAAATAGTTACAAATATATGAAGGATCGTGATAATGCTAGAAAATAGTGATGATAGAGCTATCGATATGTTGGAAAAGGCAGTAGCAAAAGCTAAACTATCTATAGAAAAAAATTTGACCTTTAGACCATTTTTGATGACTTTGAATATGGAAGGGGTGTTGAAGAGTATAGAGAATAGAGAACCCTCTGATGAGTATAGTTATGCACGACTAGAGGAGAGTATAGCTGACCGTGCTATAGAGGATAAGCTAGAGTTTATCATACTAGCTATGAGTGACTATATGCCAGAGAGGTATAGTGATGGCAAACCAAAAAAGGCTATAAGATTACACTTTGAAGAGAGAAGTCAACTATCCAAAGTTGTATCTGCTAGATACCTATATGTACCATATACTATACATAGAGTAGTAGATGAAGAGGGGTACCATGTAGAGCTGGGGATACCTATACCTGTAGGATTTCCTGCAGAGTATTTGAGTAAGTAGCTGATCCCAAACTATGTAAGAAACATATATCATAGTATATCAATGATATAATATTGGATATACAATTCAGGAGAGAGTATGCGGAGTATAATCATAATCTTAGCACTGCTATATACAGTAGTGAATGCACAATCGTATCAGGTAGCCAAAGAGGCATGCGAACTATATAATGACTTGAAACACAAAAAGAATAGTTTCAAAAAACGATTGAAGATAGGCACTTCATATAGAGTCATAAGGGAGCAGAGTGACCACTACTATATATATGTACCCAATATCACTATATCAAATAGATGGGTAGAGAAGAGTTGCTTTGAAGATAGCAGTAGTCAAATAAGATCAAAAGAGATGGATAGAGATAGTGGTATAGATATAGGGCTTGAACCAAAGAGTCAAACCGCCATAAGCTCTACAGATGATCAGCTAAATCTATCAGAGAAACCAAACTCACTACTCTTGGCACTTAGTTGGCAAAATGCTTTTTGCGAACAGCACCGCAGAAGAAGAGAGTGTTATAGAAACTCTTACAATATAAGATATGACAATAAGTTTGTGCTACATGGTCTATGGCCTCAGCCTAAGGATAATATATACTGCAATACTCCTATAGAGCAGAAGATATATGACAAAAATCATCAATGGAATAGAATCAAAGATATAAATATTGAAGAGAAGACCAAAATAGAATTAAAAAAGGTCATGCCCGGAGTATCATCAAATCTACATAGACATGAGTGGGTCAAACATGGTACTTGCTATGGTACGACAGCAGAGAAGTACTATAGGGATGCTATATCTCTAACAAAACAGGTCAATAGATCTAAATTGACTAATTTTTTCTCTGAGAAACAGGGCAAGATAGTAACACTACAGCAGATCAGATTTAAAGTGGATGAGAGTTTTGGCAAGGGTAGTGGCAAAAAGGTAGAGATGCGTTGTAGGGGTGGATTGGTTACTGAGCTATGGCTACATTTAGGGTATGGAGATGCAAATCTATCTACCCTACTCAAAAGTGGGAAAAGTGTTAGAAGTCGCTGTAGCAGAGGCAAGATAGATAGAGCAGGATTTTGATGAGTCAACTACAAGATATTCTTGGCAAACTAAATCATCACAATATATTTTTGACAGGTGGTGCAGGTGTAGGCAAAAGCTACATCACAAATCAGATCATCGAAGAGTATAGAGATAAGAGTAGAGGTGTGGTAGCTTTGGGCTCTACAGGAGTAAGTGCAGTTAATATAGGTGGCTTTACTGTCCATAGCTTCTTTGTCTTTGGGATAGCCAATAACTTTGATGAGTTATCTATAGGGGATAAGAGAGCCAAAAAGAGACTATCAGATCTCAAAAAGATACTAAAAGCAACAGACCTTATCATCATAGATGAGATCTCTATGATAAGCACAAATCTACTCGATATGATAGCCTATCGCCTAAGTAGCTTGGGGTATCTAGGCAAACTACTCTTTGTGGGTGACTTTTTTCAGCTACCTCCAGTACAAAAGTACCAAAAAAAGGGTGATCTCTTTAGGGAGATGTTGTATGCTTTTGAGAGTAGTGCATGGGAGAAATTTGAACTAGAGGTAGTGGAGTTGACCCAGATGAAACGAACCCAAGATGTAGAGTTCACCAAGATACTACAGAAGATACGGCAAGGTCTATGTGATACTCAAGTAGTAGAGTATATGACTTTACTCCATAACAATAGTAGCGTAGATACTATAGAGCCTACCTACCTATTTGGGCGTAATTTGGAAGTAGAGCAGACCAATAGAATGAAGCTAGATCAGTTAGATAGTGATGAGACTATTATATTTGCCAATATAGATATATTTGGTACTATAAGTGAGCAGAGAGTATCCAGCTGGAAAAAAATGCTCCCTATATCAGATCAGTTGACACTCAAAGAGGGAGTACCCATACTCTTCACTGTCAACAAATGGGGTAAGTTTGTAAATGGCGAGAGGGGTATATTGAGAACTATAGAGGATGAGTACCTCATAGTAGAGAAGAGTGATGAGTTTGTACGAGTAGAGAGGCATGAGTTTGATCTCTTGGATATGATAGTCAAGCCTGACGGTACCGTAGAGACTATATCTCTAGCTACACTGTCACAATTTCCTCTCAAGTTGGCATATGCTGTTACTATACACAAATCACAAGGTATGAGTATAGATAAGCTTATATGCAATGTAGACAATATATTTGCCCCTAGTCAATTCTATGTAGCTATATCAAGAGCAGTAGATCCAAAAACTTTGAAGATAGAGTTTACTAGAGGTGATTTGGGTAGATATCTACAGAGAGTTATAAATGTAGATGATAGAGTAGTTGAGTATTATAGAAGACTCTAAATAGATCAACCTATCTATGATTTAGGTTTATCTATACGGAGTGACCATATATAGCTTTGTACTCTTTTTGCATTTTTTTGATATCTTTGATACAGCACTTTCCTGATGGGCTTCTTATATCGCATCTGCTACCATAGCTACCTACTCTTATATCTATCTTCTCGATAATGGATGGTTTATATAGTTCTGATTTGAGATAGTTGAAGCAGAAGCATATAGTGGCTGTTTCGGAGCTACCATCTTTGAATCCTATCTCTTTATTTATCATATTGGTAGTAAATTGTTCATTTTTATTGTAATATACCATATCACAATCACTACTATTGCAGTAGTAGTATATACTGCTACCTATCTTGCTAATATCTTTGACATGGTGTATCACGGTATGTTGTTCTACTGCTGTACCTCTTTTTTTGCATAATGGACACTTCTCTGCGAAAAAAATCATATCGACTATAATCCTTTGGTCTGTTTATAATATAAATAGATTTAAAAGCTCTGCCTATAATCTATATTTTATAGTATTATAACTATTTTTTCCAAAATATATGATTTTAACTCAGGTATTGTGCCTATTTTTAGTGTACAATATATCTATAAAGTTAATATAGGATAGTTTAATGAAAAAGGTTGTTTCTATAGGTTTGATGGTGGTATCTCTCTATGCTGATTTTACTATGATATATAAGATGGATGGAAAGATCAATGAGGTAGTAGAGTACAAAGATGATAAAAATGTTAAACTCTCATATATCATAGATGGGGATGAGAATAGCTCAGCTCAGGCAGGTCAATATCTGATAGATGGTAAGCGATATTCAGTTGTCAGAGAGGAAGATGGTAGATTGACATATATGGATATGGATATGATCGATGAGAAGAGTTCTGAGATCACCGATGAGTTAAATATCTCAAAAGAGAGTTGCGTTGTGGAGACAAAACCTTTCTTTACGATACTAAAAAAGGGTGATACTAAGACTATACGGGGAGTCAAAGGTGAGGTTTGGGATGTAGAGTCTCAAGAGGATGGAGAGAAGTATAGAGAGAAGATAGTAGTTAGTGACAATAGAGAGTTGGTAGATGCTATGAAGCGATCATTTAAGGTACTCAAAATATTTGGAGAGGGTCCATATGGAATGGAGATAGGTGATGATGTAGAGTCTATGATGCTAGTTACCAAAGATCATGTACTTCTATCTGCAGCGGGTATAGAGTTTGTGAGTTTAGATCATAATGACATCCCAAGTAGCACTATAGTATTGCCTAAAGATGCAGTCAATGGAATGCAAAACCTCCCTCAAATGAGTGATAAAGAGAAGGAGTTGGGAAAAGAGGTACTCAAAAATGTATTGGAGTCTGATAATAAGTGTATAGCTAAATTGGGAGATGATAGATGAAGCTATATAGTAGAGATATAGTATATATATTGCTGTTTTTGACTATCAATATATCTATATCTCAAGCAAATAGCCTATTTAAGAGCTATGATGTAAGATCAGCAGTTATAAATTATGAGATAAATGGAAGTGGTACTATATCAGGTGGTAACTATCTTGATATACATGGTAAAGCTACGCTTATATTTGATGAGTGGGGTGTATTGAAACTATACAAAGAGAAGTATATAGAGACTACCACTGGAGCTATCAAAGATACGAATGTAGTGAGAAAGTTCTATATGGAAGATAGTGGAGTAGTAAGTCAAGTAGATTTCAAAAATAAAAAAATAGAAAAAAGCAAAAATCTTATAATCGAAAAATCTATATCAAATGGAGAAAATCTATATCAAAAGATGCTAAAAGAGATGAATCTACAAGGATCAAATATAGATATAGCTACAATATTGGGTTATCAGTGTGATGTGTGGTTGTATAGAGGCAAAAAGAGATATCTCTACAAGGGAGTACCACTAAAAGAGGAGTCAACTATATCAGGAATAGCTGTGACAAAAGTAGCTACATCTATAGAGTTTGATAACAATATATCCAAAGAAATATTTGTATTGCCAGATTTCAAAGAGGATGAACAGAAGGGCTTTTTGATGGAAGAGGATAGAGATACTCATGCCAAAAATATCCAAAAAGTTAAAGAGATTGTTCAAGATGAGATATCCAATACAGTAGAGGTAAATGCAGATAATATAGAGCTAAATAGTGGCATAGAACATACAGAGGATATATTTCATAAACAAAAGTTATATCTACCTAAACTACTCAGAGAGATGCAAGAGTCTCGTGTATGTTTAGAGAATGCCGAAGATAGAATAGCAGCCAATGCTTGTATGTCTAAACTCTTAGAGATAGAGGAGAAGATGAATGGAGAAAAGAGTAAAGATAGAGTCATAACACTATGGACAAATATAGCCAAAGAGAAGACTATAGATGAGTTGGAGGAGTCTATCATGGATATGCAAAGAAGAATGCCATGTATTCGCAGTAGTCAAAATATAGATGACTTGTCAGAGTGTATGAGAAGTGCTGATAATCTGTTAAGATGAAGTTCAATCGTATCTATATAGAGCTTACCAATATATGTGGTCTTAGCTGCTCTTTCTGTCCCACAAAAAGCTCAGAGTATCAGTATAACAGTATGGATCTTGAGCTATTTGAATCTATAGTAGCACAATCTGCAAGATATACCAAAGAGATATATTGTCATGTGGTAGGAGATCCTATGACTCTATCGAATCTAGGCAGATACCTTGATATCATAGATAGATATAGTATGAGAGCAACCTTGACAACAAGTGGATACTATATAGATAGACACAGATATAGTACACTTCTACATCCAGCTGTAAAGCAGATCAATATCTCTATCAATAGTTATAATAAAAATGACAATAAATTGACTCTTGAAGAGTATCTGAAGCCTATGATATCATTGTGTCAGAAGAAGATAGTAGAGCAAAAAGAGATATTTATAAATTTTCGTCTTTGGAATTTTGATGAGGTGATGAGTGAGAGAGATTTCAATCAAAAGATCTTCAGTTATCTATCTAAGCAGTTCTCTGTGGATCTAGATATAGAGACTATAGATAGGGATAGACCAAAATCAATCCGTCTTGATTATAAGATACTACTCCATTTTGACAACTATTTTGAGTGGCCATCACTCAACAATCCACTTTATGGAGATGGGACATGTCAAGGTCTCAGCTCACATATAGCTATCTTATCTGATGGGAGAGTTGTACCATGTTGTTTGGATTGTGATGCTGTCATTGAGTTGGGAGATTTAAATATAGAGTCGTTGGATGATATTTTGAAAAGTAGGAGATCAGTGACTATGATAGATAACTTCAAAGATGGGGTTGCTATCGAAGAGTTGTGTCAACACTGCTCCTACAAAGAGAGATTTAAGAGGTAAATAGTGATGAAAAAAATTCTTATTTTTATGATAATAGCTGTAGCTGTATCTGCACAGACGAAAGTAGATGTAGGGAAGATATATGGAAAGATAAAGTATGTAGATTCATTTCCTGACTATAAAGTGGAAGTAGTAGATGCATTTGAAGATCTTAGTGTAAAAGAGGTCAAATCTTTTCCTGATGGAGCAGGTAAATGGCAGATAGTAGAAGATTTTCCAGACTACAAGATACAAAAAGTCAAGGCTTTTGGGGATTTCAAGATCAAATATGTAGACTCCTTCCCTGGTGCAAAGTAGTATCAAAGGATAGATATGAATACAAAAAACAAGATTGAAGAGTTGCTATATAAAAATGCAGAAGATTTTGAGATGGCGAAGGTACTCAAGGCCGATATTGCTACATATTTTACAACGCTAGATGAGACATTCAGTACATCAGATGGTAAAGACTTTTTAGTCAAGCATACTAGAAAGATAGATAAGATACTTAGGTTGATATATAAGATAGCCCTATATGGTATGTTCAAGAGTTATCAACCTATGAAGAATACTCTTCCTCTAAGTATGGCAGCACTAGGTAGCTATGGACGAGAGCAGCTCTGTGTCCATTCAGATATAGATCTGCTTATAGTCTACAGAGATATGCCTGGGTATAATACCAAAGAGATCATTGAGAAGATATTTTATCTCATATGGGATTGTGGACTCAAGCTAGGACATAGAGTACATACTGTTGATGAGCTTTTGGAGGCATCAAGAAGTGATATCACTATCAAGACAGCTATACTAGAGTCTAGATTTATTGAGGGGTCACATCAGCTATGGACAGAGACACAAAATGTACTCAATATGATAAGGCATGATGATCCCCACTCATTCGTACTTCAGAGGCTCAAGGAGCAACAGAATCTACACAAGAGATTTCCATTTAGTATGGAGCCAAACCTAAAAGAGGGTAGGGGTGGATTTAGGGATGCCAATCTAGTCTATTGGCTAGGTAAGATTCGTTACAATATAGACTCTATATCACAACTACCAGAATCCATAGTCAAAGAGTCCGAGTATCGCTCATTTAGACAATCACTAGAGTTTCTCTTCCGTGTCAGATCGGCACTACATTTAGCTAGTGGCAAAAAGGAGGATAGGCTTAGATTGGATCTTCTACCTGATGTCGCACACTATTTGGGGTACGATAGTGATAAGAGATCACATATGAGATTTTCTCAAAAGGTACTATCTAGTCTGAAGATCGTCTATATACATACAACGATCTGGATAGATCTACTTGCTAGAGAGTATGGTATCAAGGATGATACTCTGCTAAATAGTTTTGATGATGGTACAAATTTGGATATGAAAGATCTCCTTAGCTCTCTTATATCTAAAGCATCTGTAGAGTTTAAGGCATCTCCTGCACTACTACAACAGATCCGACAAATCCCCAAACCAAAAAAGATAGATAGAGAGTATTATCCAATTATTCGTAAAATATTTCAACAAAAGCACTCTTTCTCTATATTGGTAACACTCATCAGAGCTAGAGAACTCAAATATATCATACCACCACTCAAAAATATCATAGATCTACCTCAATTTGATGGATATCATCAATACTCTGTAGATGTGCATCTATTAGCATCTATGTATCATCTTGAGCATATCAAAGATAGTTTTATACTATCACTCTATAATGATCTAAATGATGATGAGAGAGAGATGCTTAAGCTTGTCACTCTACTTCATGATGCAGGAAAGGGTAGAAAGATGGATCACTCCTTGGTAGGTGCATCGCTATTTAAAGTATTTGCCAAATCTTTAGGTCTTGATCAAAAGATGATAGATATGGGGATCACACTTATCCAAAATCATACCATCATGAGCAATACAGCACAAAGAGAAGATCTTTACAATGAGAAGAGTATTATGAAGTTCTCTTCCCAATTTAAGACTCAAAAGATGCTAAGTCTTATCTATATACTTACATATGCTGATATGTGTGGTGTAGGTAGTGATATATACAATACATTTACATCTAGGTTACTAAAGACACTTTATGATAGATCTGTAGAGTCACTAGAACACTCTTCTATGCTAGATGAGACTGCTATGCGTGTAAGAAAAGAGAAGAGTCTTAAGAGGTTTAAGCCATTTATGGAGTTGTCCAAAAGTGAACAGAAAAAGATACTATCTATACCATCAAATCTTCTCTTTTTTCACTACAACCATGAAAAGATACTACAGATAGTGACAGATTCATGGAAGATATCAGACTATAGGTATCAGATAAGCAACAACTACTTCTTGACCATAGAGATTATCAGTTTGAAGAGGTTCAATCTAGGATACCTACTCAGAAAACTCTCTATATTTAATCTCGTCAATATGGATATATGTAAGATATCAGATGATTGTAAATTCTTTAAGCTTGATTTTAAGGAGAAGTTTCAGGATGATGAGTTGCCACAAGTGGCTAAATATATAGAGAGAGCATTTGAGACATCAGATATACCACCTATAGATAGATTGTCTATAGATAAAAAAGATATATTTATAGATTGTGAA
>Ga0256913_10001170_pt1 | contig 13562 bp, 15 predicted proteins | sample Axial_MatmetaG_FD_185970 | JGI IMG/M metagenome (GOLD analysis project Ga0256913, IMG submission 185970) | Deep-sea worm associated microbial mat communities from Axial Seamount, Juan de Fuca Ridge, Pacific Ocean - Axial_Mat | ecosystem: Environmental > Aquatic > Marine > Oceanic > Microbial...
AAGCGTTTAACCTTTCCGTGCTTGATGTGAGCGGTGAGTATGCGAAGGAGGCGGATATCGCCTTTGTTTTTCTTTCCCAAAACGCTTTGGATGCGGCACAGTATCGCAAAAAGATAGAGAAGATGCTTGAGAGAAGTTTCTCGGAGTACCATGTTGAACTGGAGCATGAAGAGATTTGACTCTGGGAGATGATACATATAATCCAAAAGGAGTATTTCATGAAAATGTATATCTATCATTCCGAAATCGGAAGATTTGAAATAAGGCAGACCGGGCATAAAAGATATAATCTCTGGATCGATGAGGAAATGCTGGGTACCTATGAGAGTGCTGAACGTGCAGCAGAGGATGTCGCAAATTTCGAGACAGACCATCTCCGGTGGGATACTTTCAAAAACGAGCTTGAAAATGTTCCGTCAGGCCTGGATCAATGGGTGGAGATCAAAGAGGAGTCTCCGTAACAGCGCAACAGTGCTTTGCGAGAAAAGCATTGAACTGGTTGGCGAAGGCATGGGCATCTTTGGGTCCGAAAGGTTTGGGGCCGCCTGTCATCTCCCCACTCTCCCTGATCTGCTCCATCAAGTCTCTCATCGCCAGATACTGTTTGATATTGTCCCTACTGTAAAGTTCCCCGCGATGATCTATGGCATGGCCCTCTTTGGAGATGATGCGGTCTGCCAGAGGAATATCGGCAGTGATGACAAGGTCTCCTTCCCGGCAGAGGTTTACAATATGGTCATCTGCTTCGTCCGCACCCTGCCCCACGATCATATATTCAATATGTACCGACTGTCCCAAAGTGACCTTTTTGTTGGCAATGACCTTTGTGGGGATACGGAGGCGTTCGATACTGCGCAGGACAATAGGCTTGAGAAGGTTGGGAAAGGCATCGCCGTCGATGAAGAGTGTCACAGTATCTCTTTGACTCGTCCCACTTCACCGGTATTGAGCCGTACCTTAATGCCATGGGGATGGGTGGGAGAGTTGGTCAGTATTTTCTGGATTTTGCCGTAGGTAAGGTATCCTGTCCCCTGATCTTCTTTCAGTACCACGCCTACATCCATCCCATACCTGAGGTCGCTTCGTTTTCTACCGTCTTTTGCCGGCATCTTACACCCTTGGCTCATAGTTGAGTATTTTCTTTACCGTTTCGATGCTGCAGAAGAAGAGGGCATCAAAAAGCGGATTGAGCTTGGTGGTCTCCTCGTCTATCCGTTCGAACGGCTGGAAGAAAAAGCCCGGCCCATCCTCTTTGTTGGCAGGCTTGACATGAAAGACGATCGGTTTGAGGGTACGTACAAGGTTCAGTACTTTTTTGTAACTTTTCTCCTCTTTGGAAGGCAGAAGGTTGTTCTGCCTACTTTCGTTAAGCCGGGCTTTTTGCAAAAGTTGCAGTTTGTCGTTGAAGATCACTTTGTTCCACTTGACCGTACCGAGCTCGAAAGTGAATTCACGGTGTTTGCCTGTAAGCGGGTGGGGGTTCGTTTCACGGATCGCCTCAAGCAGGTGCAGAAAGAAATTCTTTCCGCCAAATTTCTCTGCCGCAGCCAAAAGCTGTTCATGGTAGGCTCTCTTCTCTTCATCTGAAAGTGTCTGGAAGTCGCACATAGGTACCGCCTTCTTTTTTTGCCATTATACCCGAATTTATGCTTGGAAGATGTATGCGGCCCGATACGGCTTTGGCAGCAGGGTCAACTCTTTTGCCCTATTAATTCAGATTTAGCCAATTTTTAGCTATAATAGCCCCATTTTTAAGGCTGTTATCTGGCAGCGATTCATAGTTAAAGGTTTATTTTGAGCGAAAATCTTATAGGTTACATAGATGACCAGGGAAATATTATCGATACACAAAGTGCAGGCGAGAACTGCAGTGCGACACCTGTAGAGTATGACAACAGCGAGGCGGCGCTGGAGATCGTCCGCCACTCTACGGCACACTTGATGGCACAGGCGATCCTGGAGCTCTACCCCAACGCAAAATTCTTTGTCGGGCCGGTAGTGGATGAAGGTTTCTATTATGACTTCAGGGTTGACGAGAAGATCGGCGAAGAGGACCTGAAGCGTATTGAAAAGAAGATGAAAGAGCTCATCAAGAAAAAATACAAGATTGAAAAGTATGAGATCTCCAAGGAAGAGGCACTGAAGAAATTTGCCAATGACGACCTGAAACAGGCAGTCCTCTCCCGTATTCCAGACGAGACGGTCTCCATCTATAAGCAGGGGGAGTTCGAAGACCTCTGTAGAGGGCCACACGTACCGGCGTTGCGTTTTCTGAACAACTTCAAGCTGACGCGTGTGGCAGGGGCATACCTCGGAGGTGACGAGAATGCGGAGATGCTGACGCGTATCTATGGTGTGGCGTTCGCGGACAAAGAGTCCCTCAAAGCACATATGACTATGCTGGAAGAGGCGAAGAAGCGTGACCACAGGAAGATCGGTACCGAGATGGAGCTGTTCATGTTCAATGAGGCTTCCGGCGCAGGGCTTCCGTTCTGGATGCCAAAAGGGGCGAAACTCCGTGCAAAACTTGAAGAGATCCTTCACAAGGCGCACCGTGTCAGAGGGTATGAGCCGGTACGAGGCCCCGAGATCCTCAAAGCCGATATGTGGAGAACTTCCGGGCACTATGCCTGTTACGGTGAAAATATGTACCTGACAGAGATCGACGGCCAGGAGTACGGGATCAAGCCGATGAACTGTATCGGGCATATCCAGATCTTCAAGCAGACGCAGAAGAGCTACCGTGACCTGCCTGTCAAGTATTATGAGTACGGTGTGGTGCACAGACATGAGAAATCGGGTGTACTGCATGGTCTGCTGCGGGTAAGAGAGTTCACCCAGGATGACGCGCATATCTTCTGCGCGCCGGAGCAGATCGCCTCTGAAGTGATGGAGGTGGTGGAGTTTGTAGACTCTGTCATGAAGCTTTTCGGGTTCGACTATACGATGGAGATCTCGACCAAACCGGAGAAGGCCATCGGGGACGATGAGGTTTGGGAGATGGCGACACAGGGGCTCAAGGATGCACTGAACGAGAACAACCTCCCTTTCACCATCGATGAAGGCGGCGGTGCCTTCTACGGTCCAAAGATCGATGTGAAGATCACGGATGCTCTTGGGCGTAAGTGGCAGTGCGGAACGATCCAGGTGGACTTCAACCTTCCTGAACGTTTCGAAGTGGAGTATGTCGCCGAAGACAATACGCGCAAACAGCCCGTCATGATCCACCGTGCCATTCTCGGTTCGTTCGAGCGTTTCATTGCGATCCTGACTGAACACTATGCGGGGGAGTTCCCTTTCTTCCTGGCACCGACACAGGTAATCTTCGTACCGATCTCGGAGAGCCATGTCGCCTATGCGGATGCGCTTAAGAAAAGATTGATGACGGAAGGGATCGACTCGGAGGTCTTCGACAAGAACGATTCTCTCAACAAACGTATCAGAATGGCTGAAAAGCAGCGTGTGCCGTATGTGGTGATTATCGGGGATGAAGAGGTGAAGAATGATTCCGTAGCGATCAGGAACAGAAGAACGAGAGAACAGTATAATCTAACACAAGACGAATTTATGGTAGAATTAACCAAACAACTTACTGAGGGAAAAATTTGAGTAGACAACACGATAGAAACAGGGGTAGGAAAAAAGCGGATGAGACCATCATGAACGATGCGATCAGAGCGAGTGAGCTCAGAGTACTGGGTGACGACGGAGAGCAGTTCGGTATCATTTCAAGAGCGGAAGCGCTGAATATTGCTGAAGAGAAAGGGCTTGACCTGGTGCTTGTCTCTCCGGATGCAAAACCCCCTGTAGCCAAGATCATGGATTACGGCAAACACAAATACCAGTTGGAAAAAAAGAAAAAAGAGGCGCGCAAGAACCAGAAAAAGATCGAGGTCAAAGAGGTGAAATTCTCCTGCAAGATCGCCGAGAACGATATTGCCTATAAGGTAAAGCATGCCAGAGAATTCCTTGAAAAAGGGAAACATGTCAAGCTCCGTGTATTTTTGAGAGGGCGTGAAATGGCAAATCCGGAGTGGGGTGTAGAAGTACTCAACCGCGTATGGCCAATGCTTGAAGATATCGCGCAGCTTGAATCTCCTGCAAAACAGGAAGGCCGCTATATCAATATGTACGTGACCCCGCTGAAAAAATAGTACTCCGCAGGTGTTGTCTCCCGACAACACTCTGAATAGCGAAGTGAACGCTCCGGTGTTACGCAGAGGCAGTGCCCTGTAGCACTACTCTTTTATCTCATAATGTAACTTCAACCCCTCCGATGTCATAACAAATCCTGAAATGACAACTTTCCCCTCATGGACCATCTGATGATGTTTTTTACAGAGAGGAATGAGGTTGTATTTGTGGTTTTTATGGAAATGGTCTATGTAGCCGTCGCTATCCGCCTCTTTTTGCTCTGCAATGTGGTGTACATCGTCGACCCCTTCATCACAAAGTGCGCATTTGCTGAGGTAGAGCGATTTGTGGTATTTGCTGCTTTTCTGCCTGCTCAGCTTTTTGATCTGGCTGGCCGAACGGCTCAGGTTCTCCCGTATGCTCTGGGCAGTCTGCAGGAACTCTTTGTCCATGTGCAGTGATTTGGCGAACTCAAGCCCGTACAGGGAGTCCCCTCTTCCCAGCTGCAGGATACGGTTATAGATGAGCGCATCGCTGGCTTCATCGTATTTGATGCCCAGATGCAGAAAGATAAGGTGTTTGAGGTTCTGAAGCTGGGGAATAGTGCCTAGCTGGTGCAGGTGCGTGGCAAAGATAAAGGTCGACCGCAGGGAGATCAGCTTTAAAATGGCACTGGAGACGATAGCGAGGGCGGACTCCGTCTCCGTCCCCTGGCTGATCTCATCTCCCAGTACCAAAGAGCGTTCGTCCGCCCGGTTGAAAATATTTTTGAGTTCCATCATCTCTACGGAGAAAGTGCTCAAGCCTTTGTAAAGGTTGTCTTTACTGACAATACGTGTAAAGAGCTTGTCATACAGTCCGAAACGCAACTCTACCGCCGGTACATAGAAGCCGGCCTGTGCCAGTACCACGCTCAGTCCTATACTTTTCATCAGGGAAGATTTCCCTGAAGAGTTGATACCGTAGAGGAGTATGCCAAGCACATCCTCTCCGTTGCTGGCATTGAGGGTGATATGGTTGTGCGGCGTACCGTTGTTCCTGCCCAGAAAGATATCGTTGGGGACATAGATGCCCCTTTCATCGTTGGCTTCTATGATGGGGTGGCGCAGGGCGACAGCCTCGTAGAAGTTCCCCTCTTCGATGAGCGGGCGTGTGAGGTTCATGCTTTTGGCGCATTTTGCGGTAGAGATGGCTACGTCGATATTGGCGATGAAGGCAATGAGTTTGTCAAGCAGAAGAGAGAAACGGTTCTCCAGGATATCCAGGCTCTCCACATAGCGCTGCTTGACAAGCGAGACAAGCTGTACCTGGGCCGTCTCGTAGGAGCGGGTGATCTCTTCAAACAGAGGGGCCTGTACCTTGACGGCATTTTTCAAGTGTTTATACTGGAAATCCTTGAAAAAGTGGTGCTGGTTGTCAATAGTGACAAATGACTCCTTCAGCGCTTTCTCTATGAGAGAGAACCTGTTTTTCGTCAGGTTGATGAAGTACCCTTCGCTCTCCAGATAGCCTACGGTTGTGTAGCGTGTCGTGGTGGAGAAGAGTTTGTCCTTTTCAAAGAGGGCTTCGACATGCTCTGCCACCTCTTCCATTTTCCCGACCTCATCCTTCTGCTTTTTGACAATGGTGTCAATTGCAGGGTAAATCCCGTTCTTGAAGATGTTGTCATTGATCTGCTCGATGCGGAAACGGGCACAGATATCCAGTTCGAAGGTCTCTTCGAGCACCCCCAGCATCTCCCTGGTCTCATCGAAGAGCTTGCCCTCTATCTCCAGTTCGCTGTCCCGGGCATCTTCTAGCAGGTTGAGAATGGACTCCAGGGACATGGCGATGTAGGTCAGTTCCACAGGGTGGAGTTTACGCAGTTTGATCCTCCGGGTGATGCGCTCAAGATCGTAGATCTGTTTCAGGTGTGTCTCAAAACGGTCGATGTTCGGTAAAAGCTTTTCAACAAGGTCATAACGCTCCTCGAGCAGCGCCTTGTCGCAGATGGGGTTGAGCAGCCTCTCCTTGAGCAGGCGTTTCCCGAAAGCAGTGGAGGTTTTGTCGATGAGGTCGAGTAGGGTGATGTCGGCAGGGTCACGGGAGATGACAGAGAGCTGCTCCATGGCGTTGTTGCCGATATACATATAGCGGTTGTTCCCCAGGAACTGCGGCTTGTTCATCTTCTCGATAATACTCTCGTCATGTTCGATGATAAAATCGATCAGTACCGCCAGCGCTTCCGTGGTATAGGGGTGTCGTTCAAGATCGAGAAACTCGATGGCGCTGAGGAAGGAGTTGATCTCGAAGATACGGGTAAAGAGTTCGTTTTGGAAAGCGATCTTGAAACGTTTGGTATTGACGCTGTAGTGCAGCGAGCTTAGCTCCAGATAGTGAACGAGCCACTCCAAGTCCAGCCCTTTGCTCTCAAGGGTCACAATGACTTCGGAAGTGCTGTAGGTCTGTAAGAGGTTGAACGCTTCATCGAGGGCATAGGTTTTGTCATCACGGCTGGAGTGTATCTCGTTGCAGATGGTCTTTCCCGTACTCACATCGATGGCGGCATAGCCTACGGAGTAGATCCCGGCATTTTCGTCTATCATCAGGGAGACAATATTGTTCTCGCTCGGTTCGCTCAGGTATTCGAAGTTCGTTCCCGGAGAGATGATATTGGCGATATAGCGCTTGACATGGGGCATTTCACCTTTCTGTTTGACTACGATGATCGTATATTTTTTGGTAGCGATGAGGCGGGAGAGGTAGCGGTCGAGAGAGACGGCGGGCACACCGGCAAGCAGCGGGTTGTTGACGGAGTTCTCCAGAACGGCTTTGCTTTTTCGTGTAAGCTGGATGTTGAGCAGTTCGGCGATCTCTTTTGCCTTGCCTATCTTCAGGTCGTCGTTGTTGACTTCGTAAACTTCAAAGAAGGTCCCTATCTCCATGAGTACAAGGGCATCTTTACCGTATTTCTCTTCAAAATAGCGTTGCAGATCGAAGTAGACTTCGGTTAACAGTTTCTTCTTCTGGGAAAGTATCTCTGCTGCTTTATCCACGGTTTGCCCTCTGTTTTAATGGCATAGATTTTATCACATTCCATATTAACATCTGTAGGGGCAGATCTGCATAAATGCCTTTCCCGCTGCGTTTTATAAACCTTTCAGAAAATCTCGGTATAATACCGTCCCATTTTATGTCAAGCAACGGGCGTAAAAAATCTATCAAGGGAGTAAGCATATGCCAAAAATGAAAAGCGTAAAAGGCGCTGTAAAGCGTTTTAAAGTGAAAAAAAGCGGCAAAATCAAAAGAGGAACAGCGTACAGAAGCCACATCCTTACCAAAGTGGACGGTAAACACCACAGAAGTATGAGAAGCCCTAAGCACGTTGACCCGGTTGATGCAAAGAACATCAAAGAGATGATCAACTAGTTTTTAGTTGGTTTTAAAACGATATTCCCCCGATTAGGGGCAAGTTCAAACAGAGAGAATGTTTGGCACCGATTCTTAAAAGATAAGGTAAAGGATAACCATGAGAGTAAAAACAGGTATAGTTAGACACAGACGTCACAAAAAACTGCTAAAACAGGCAAGAGGGTTCTACAGCGGTAGAAGAAAACACTTCAGAAAAGCGAAAGAACAACTCGAGCGTTCACTCGTATATGCTTACAGAGATAGAAGACAGAAGAAAAGAGATTTCAGAAGACTCTGGATCGTTCGTATCAATGCAGCGACAAGACTGAACGGTATGAACTACTCTACATTCATGCACGGACTTAAGCTTGCAAATATTGAGCTTGACAGAAAGATCCTTGCAGATATGGCAATGAATGCACCTGAAGCGTTCACAAAAGTTGCAGAAGCTTCCAAAGCGGCACTTGCCAAATAATTCAACACTGTTGAATATCTCCTGAGGGGCGGAAGCCTCTCAGCCCCCCCCTCCCAAAAAAAACTCTTTTTTCATCTTATTTCAATAAAGAATTTGACAGAAGTATCTACTTCCGCCAAACTCCTCATTCACCATTATCCCCTCTGGATCTCTCCGGCATAGGCGATGATCCCAGGCCTGAGGTTGCAGACATGTTCGAATCCGAGAGATTTCATGGCATGCTGTACCTGGAAACTTCGGCTTCCGGTATGGCAGTAGACAATGACAGGGGTCTGTTTTTTGTCACTGTGCTCTTCGATCTTGGCATAGAACTGTGAAGTTGGTACGAGGCAGTCCGTTCCCACGATATGTCCCATCTGGAACTCCATGAATTCACGGACATCCATCAGGGTGAAGTCTACCATGCCAAGGGTTCTGGCCTCGATGAGTGCTTCAAGCTCATCACCGTCGAGCTGCTCTTCCTGCAGTAGTGTTTCCGCCTGCGTCTTGGTCAGTCCTTTGGAGTGCTCATGGACGATCTCCTCTATCTGGTCATGCTGTGCCTGTGCCGCGGCATATTCAGGAGTACAGAAGATACCGCAGTGGCAGAGCCCCTCTTCGGGGATCTCTTTCTCGAGGGCCGGCTTACAGGGGCAGATGCGGTTGTCGGCTGCTTTCTGCTCCTCTTTGGTCTCCCCGATGACCATAAAACAGGGGCAGAACCGTTTTCCGTAGATCAATTTGTTGCGTGCCAGTCCCATGGCAACGCCTTCGTTGACCTCTTCATTGGGGTTCTGTACGAAACCGAACTGTTTATTGACCTTCGCGACAAAATCCCATGTCTTTTCAAGCTCCGCCTGAAATTCATCTGAATTCATATCAATATGTTGCATTGTTATCCTTTTGTGTGTTCGTATCAACTTGGTTTGTAATGGTATCGAATTCTTTTACATACTCTTCTAATTTTTTACTCCAGATATCGAGAAAATGCTCTGTTTTGTTCAAATCGATGTTGATATGTGTCTGATTGACCTCTATACCGGCAGCTCCCTCTTCAATGACTCCCTGCTGCATCTCCCGGGAGAGTTTTTGGGTCTCGTGTTGTATCTTCTGTGCCATCTGTTTGAAAAAATCTCTGGTTTTGTTGGTATCGATGATGATCTTGCCCTGATCTGCCGTGATACCCATCTGGGCAAGTTTGCCTTTTTTCTCCGCTGGTTGCTGCTGCTGCGGTTGCTGTATTGTCGTTGTCATCCCGGGCCGGGTAAGGAGTTTTACCTCCTGTGTACTGTTCTGCTCCGCACTTTTTTTATCTGTATGCTGACAGGCAGAGAGTGTAAAAAGCAGTGTAGCTGCCATGAGTATCTGTTTCATAGTTCGCCTTTTTGAAATCATAAAGTTTTATAAAAGATATTATACACTCATTTGTGGAGGGAAAGTGAAGAGACACTCTCCCTTTTTAAATGACAGTCCTGAATGTGTAGTGCTATTTGCCTTTTGGGTGCTCTTTTCTCAGTTTCGCTCTTGTGGCATTTGTCTCACCCCTTACATGTTTGCGTCCATGGTGCTTGTCATTGGAGCATTTTCCTCCATGGGGGTTGTTGTTCAGGCCATCATTCCTTGCATTTGCCACGGTAAATGAGAGTATGGCAGCTCCGGTGATGATGATTCCTGCTTGCAGTAATTTTTTCATTGTCTGATCCTTTCTCTTCGTCCTGTGATAATCCAGGTTTGATTTGCCGGCTTCAATGAAGCAGATAGTCCTCTCTTTTATTATATCAAAAAATGCAGCCATACTGTTTTGCCGCAAAACCCTATTTCGGGATTTGGGTTTAACTTTGAACTTACTATACACACAATATAATTAGTCCATATAAAATAGAGAGATGCCTATGAAGCGAAGAGTGTTTTTAAAATGGAGTTCCCTGCTGGGAACGGCTTCCTGTATTGGTGCGGAAGAGAGAAGCCCTTTTGTAAAGAGATTCAGGGAGGTCGAACCTGTCATCAGAGCCGTACAGGAGCATATGTTCCCGGAGGGAAGTCGGCTCCCCTCTGCGGCATCCATGCGGGTAACACATTTTATGTTCGAGACGATGCATCACCCAAGTTTCGACAGGGATATCAGGAGGTTTGTCATAGCCGGAGCCAGAGAACTGCAGCACCGGGAGAAGGGAAAGTTCACCGTACTGCCGGCAGAAGAGAAAGAGAGGGCCCTGCGGGCCTATGAAGAGACCGTTGACGGAAGGCAGTGGCTTTCTCGTATCATGGTCCTGACCATGGAAGCGTTCTTCAGCGATCCTCTGTACGGCTCCAATATCAATGAAGCGGGCTGGAGAGCACTGCATACGGAAGGGGGATACCCCCGGCCGACCACACAGTATATTGAGCTGTGACCTGACCAAAGAGAGAGGGATGAAAAAAGAGTACTACGATGTTGTCATTGTCGGCTCCGGTGCAAGCGGCGGTGCAGTAGCCTATACGCTCTGTAAAGCGGGTTATAAGGTTGCGGTACTGGAAAAAGGACGGCTGATCAGACGTGATGAATTTTCCAAGGATGAACTGGCCTATGTCCGTAGAGACATCGTTACTCCAAACCTTTTTGACGAATACCATACCATCGAGGAGAGAGTAAGGGACAAATGGGTGGCTACCCCTACCTGTGAGTCGGGATGGAGTTTCTGGAACGGCAATATCGTGGGAGGTTCTTCCAACTTTATGAGCGGTATGTTCCACCGTATGCATCCGGATGATTTCAGGCTTTTGAGCAAGTATGGAAAGATAGAGGGGGCAAATGTTGTGGACTGGCCCATTTCGTATGAGGAGCTGGAGCCCTATTATACACTCGCCGAAACGCTTATAGGCATCTCGGGGAAAGCAGAGAAACACCCTTTCGCGCCGCCGCGGAGTACACCCGGTTTTCCCCAGCCCCCTACCAGAGAGAATGCCGTAGCCAAGTGGTTTGACCAAAGCTGCAGAACGCTTGGTGTCACACCGCTTGTCACACCCCGTGCGATACTTTCGGAAGAGAAAGAGGGCAGGCATGCCTGTATCTACTCCAATTTTTGCGGAAGTTACGGCTGTGCTTCCGGTGCCAAGGGAAGTTCGCGGGAGGCACTGCTCAAACCGGCACTGGCGACAGGTAACCTGACACTCATGAGCAATACCCATGTGAAATTTCTGCATGCTTCGGGGAAAGAGAAGGTGGAGTGTGCGGTGGCGGTCAACAGACTTACCGGTGAGGAGCAGCGGATATACGGCAGGATGTTCGTACTGGCGGCACAGGCGCATGAGAGCGTCAGGCTGCTGCTCAACTCGGCCAGCCGCCATCATCCGGACGGCCTTGCCAACAGCAGCAAAGAGGTCGGGAAAAACCTTATTTTCTCCGGAGGCGGTGCAGGGCAGGGGGAACTGCGCAGGGAGCAGCTGGGAAAAAACGGGTTCGATGCACTGATGCAGAGGGGGCTCTTTGTCAACCGTTCCGTACTTGACTGGTACTTTGTCGATGATTGGTGGAAGGGCAGATTCAAAGGGGGGTTGGTCGAGTTCATGTTCGAACACCAAAACATAATCTCCAGGGCGCTGAAGTGTGCAGAGGAGGATGGCAAACTGGTTTGGGGACAGGCTCTGGGAGAAAAAACAGTCCGCCGTTTTACCCGCACAAAGAGCATCCGTTTCGAGGTCTTTACCGACTGGCTTCCTACCGATGACTGTTTCGTGACCCTGGATAAAACCCGTAAAGACCGCTACGGTATGCCGGTAGGGAAGCTGAGGATCTCCGCACATCCGCAGGATGTCAGGGTGGGCAGGTATCTTGCCCTCAAGTGCGAAAAGATACTTGAAGAGATGGGAGCGGAGAATATTTACAGCGATATCTCGTCCGATCCTCCCGTAAACCTGATAGCCGGGGGATGCCGTTTCGGGAACGACCCTGAAAGCTCCGTACTCAACAGGTACTGCCAGGCACATGAAGTACCCAACCTGTTTGTGGCAGATGCAGGTTTTATGCCTACAGGCGGTTCCGTACCCTACAGCTGGACCATTTACGCCAATGCCCTCAGGATAGCGGACTATATGGTCGAAGTATTGAAGCGGCGGCAGATTTAGGATTTGGGTTTATTTTTATTTAAAGTGCCTTTTGTTACCATATAGTAGAGATGTTGAAAAAGCTAAACCCACTGTGAAGTGGGGACAGAAAGTCATGGGTCTTTGATGGATGCAAAGATCGCCAGGCTGCCAATATTTGTACACTATGACATATATTATTTTCTCTCTCTAGGTTATTAAGCGGTGATTGTTGCTATTGTAAAGGATATCTGTATTTAAGTAAATTTTAAATGCATGTTTATTTTTTATTAATTATATATAGTTACAATTATACATATTTTTTAGTATGGGTAGGATGGCCATGCTAAAAACCCAATCTATCTAAGGAGGATTTATTGAAAAGATTTTATTCACTATTGCTTACGTTCTCTCTGGGGACAGTCGGTGCCCATGCAGCTACAAAAACAGTTAAACACAAGATCAAAAGCGGGGAGACCCTCTATACGATCGCGCATAAGAATCATACAACGATAGAAGAGGTCAGAACAGCAAACGGGCTTAAAAAGGGTGAAACCCTGAAGATTGGAAAAGTGCTGACCGTTCCGAAAAATACCTATTTCCCGAATAAAAAGAAAAAAATCGTTAAAGCGGACAAAAAAAGCAAAAAAGTTGCAACAAGAAGTAAAAAACATACTGTAAAGAAAAGTGTCAAGTCAAAAAAATATGTAATCAAACGCGGCGATACGCTGCTGGCGATCGCAAAAAAACAGCATACGACGGTTGAGAAGATCAGAAAAGCCAACGGTATGAAAAAAGGGGAGACGCTCAGGCTTGGGAAAGTACTGAAAATACCCGGAAAATATTATAGTGCTCCAGCAAAAAAGAGAAAATCGAGAATTGCGCATACCCGAACAAAAAAACAGGATAAGAAACTGGCAAAAGCGATTATGCGCATTAAGACAAAAAAACCTGCGAAAGCAGCAAAACGTTCACATTTTGCCTTCTCGGATATCTTTTTCCACGGAAGTTCAAAATCCAAAAACATTATCAATTTAGCGAAACAGAAGCTTGGAAAACGTTACGTATGGGGTGCGGTAGGACAGAGAAATACCTTTGACTGCTCAGGCCTGACCTCCTATGTCTGCAAAAAGAACGGTATCCATATCCCAAGACGTGCGATCGAGCAGTCCAAATATGGAAAATATGTAAGCAGAGACCACTTGAAACCGGGTGATCTCATCTTCTTCGATACCTCCAAGAGACATAAAGGGTATGTGAACCATGTAGGTATTTACATTGGCAACAATAAATTCATTCATGCAAGTTCAGCGAAGAAAAAAGTAGTGATCACAAGTTTGAGCAAACCGTTTTACAGTAAACGCTACAAAGGTGCCAGAAGAGTGGCTTCCTGAGTCAAGACAGTTTTTGCGGGGAGCTCTGCAGCTCTCCCGCTCTTTTTTCGTTCAATACCCCAACTTTCCTTGACAGACACTCATAGCTCTGCAAAACTGTCATAATAGCACTTAGCACTTAGCACTTA
>Ga0256913_10001171_pt1 | contig 13560 bp, 11 predicted proteins | sample Axial_MatmetaG_FD_185970 | JGI IMG/M metagenome (GOLD analysis project Ga0256913, IMG submission 185970) | Deep-sea worm associated microbial mat communities from Axial Seamount, Juan de Fuca Ridge, Pacific Ocean - Axial_Mat | ecosystem: Environmental > Aquatic > Marine > Oceanic > Microbial...
TTAACTTCATTAATCTTAATAAGTTCCCAAACATCAAACAAGCCAGAAAAATCTTCGCCTGGAACCCTCAAAAACTTTTTTCTTTGGATAGTAAACTATGATTTTGCTTAAACTTGAATTACCGTGTCCAAACGGCTAAAGACCATTGGGATTTCTGCTAAGAGTGATTAAATCTTTCATTCAACTCTATATCATCAGGTCTCAACTCTATCGCATCCATATACTCTTTCATTGCTGAAATAGCATCGTTTTTTCTCATATGCATTGGCAAGTCTTATGAAGTAGTTGATATCCTCATCATATAGCTCTATAGCCATCTTCAAAAACTTGATAGCATTATCCATATCATGTATCTCATAGAAACAATCCCCTATGATATAATAAAACCTAGATTCATCTACTCTTCTTTCATTATATTTTGGCATAAGTATTGCCAACGCATCTATGTATTTTTTTTGTTTGGTTTCTTTATAGTTGACTCCTTTTATGGTATGACAACAGTATAAATAATTACAATTATTTTTATAAGAGCAAATTTTTTACACAAGATATCAAAAAATGCCTATATGATGGTTTTGTGATGTGACTGAACACTTATGAGCTTGAATTAAGAGTTGCTTGTTTTATAGCACTCTGGATGCGTAGCGTCCAGAGCAACTATTTATTCAAGGAACATTATATATCTATTAGGCTTATATTTCGTATTAGGCTTTGAACATTTGTCGTAATCGACGATTACGACCTACGCGGTAGGAAGAATTTATTGTTGTTTTGTGCGTGTTTGATGTTTGATTGGTGTTGTCGGGGGACAACACCATACGCGGGTTTCATATCGCCAAGACTAAAGCCTTAGTTCCTAATCCCCCTACTTCAACTCTCCCCAACTATCTCCAATAGCCACACTACACTCTAGCGGTACTTCTAGCTTATATATATTACTCATAATATCTGCAAACTCTTGAGAAAGTTTAGTAGCTACATCTTCTTGTATCTCAAATATCAGTTCATCGTGGATTTGCAAAAGCATATTACAATCAAGACTGTTTTGCTCTATAGTCTTTGAGATTTGAAGCATTGAGAGTTTAATGAGATCTGCGGCACTTCCTTGGAAAACTGTGTTAACACTCTCACGCAATATGGCTGCTTTTTGCATACCGTTGGCTAAATTATAATCAAAAAACCTTTTTCGTCCCAATAATGTAGTTACATATCCATCTTTTTTAACTCTACTTTGGATAGTCTCTAAAAATGATCTTACAGTAGGAAATGTATCAAAATAGTTTTTGATAATCTCCTTTGCTTGAGGAATAGAAACTCCTATCTCTTGTGATAGCTTATTTGCACCCATACCATACAATATACCAAAGTTGATTGATTTGGCTATAGCTCTTTTCTTTTGTGCTTCTTCTTTACCAAAAAGCTTAATAGCTGTTGCTGTATGTATATCAACACCATCCTTAAAAGATTCCAAAAGAGCTTCATCTTTACTAAAATGAGCTAACAATCTTAATTCTATTTGAGAGTAATCGATACTTACTAGCTTGTAACCATTTTTAGCTATAAAAGCATCTCTCACCTCTTTCCCAAGAGTAGAACGAACAGGAATATTTTGTAAATTTGGATCTTTGGAGCTTAATCGTCCTGTGGTAGTTCCCGTTTGGGAAAATGATGTATATATACGATTTTCTTTATCTTTTTTTGCTAGTTTTACTAATGGTTCTACATAAGTAGATTGTATCTTTTGAGATTCTCGATATTGTAAAATCTTTTCAATAATAGGGTGTTCATTTTTTAAAGCCAATAATGTTGCTTCATTGGTACTATAACCTGTTTTTGTTCTTTTTAAACCTTTTAAGCCCAATTTATCAAACAGGATAAAAGACAACTGTTGTGTTGATTTAATATTAAATTCACTATCTGCGAAAGTATATATTTCTTGAGTTAATTTATCTAAAATATCACTCAATTTTGATTTTAATTGCAACAATCTATCTATATCTACTTTTATTCCTTTACTCTCCATTGAATATAATATATTGATAAATGGATACTCTATCTTTTGTGCTTCATTTTTTAAACTTTCATCTAATAACTCATTAAATTTATTATATAGTTTAAAACTCATCCAAGCATCTTCACTAGCATATAAAGTAGCATCTTCTATACTAACACTGCTAAAATCTTCACCTTTTTTGACTACATCTTTGAAAGATTTCATCTCATAATCAAAATATCTCTTTGCCAAAGTATCAAGCCCTACTTTACTACTACTATCTAGTAACCAAGCCATTATCATAGTATCTGCATATGGTATATATCTTGCAAAACCATATTGATAATACAAAACAGATAAATCAAATTTTAAATTTTGACCTATAATTTTACACCTAAAGAGTTTCTCAATACATTTTAAAGCATTATCTACAGATATCTGATTGGTTACTCCAAGATAATTGTGAGCAATTGGAACATAATATGACTTATTATCATCTACACAAAAACTAAAACCAACTAATTTGGCTTCTTTTACATCTAGTGAAGTGGTTTCTATATCAAAAGACACAATAGAGTCTTGGTGAATATTTGATATCACATCATCCAAAATATCCAATTTATCTAAAGTTATAGCTTGAAAAGTATCTTTTTGTTTAGATAAGTTTTTTTCTTGCTTATTGCCTAAAGCTTTTTTAAGTGCTTGTTTCATATCATACTTTTTAAACTCATCTATAAGTATAGATAGATAATTTTTATCTTCAAAAACAAATGATTCTATATCTAAACTATCATATACATCATCTCTCATAGTAACTAGTTCTCTTGAAAGAAATGCACTATCTTTACCGTCTATTAGTAATTTTTGTACTCTTGGTGTACCAGCTTGTTCAATATGTTCATATATATTTTCAAGTGTATGAAATTTGTTTATCAGTTTTGAAGCTGTTACTTTCCCTATACCTTTAACTCCTGGTACATTATCAGAGCTATCACCCAAAAGTGCTTGAAAATCAACAAAATCTTTTGGATTAACACCAAACTTATCGATACAAGCATCCTCGTCTATCTCTTGTTTCTTAACTGCATCATAAAGTATAACTCTATTATCATCTATAAGTTGATATAAATCTTTATCATGAGAAACAATTTTTACTTTTATATCTTTTTCTTTAGCAAATCTAGTGGCTGTTGATATAATATCATCTGCTTCAAATCCATTACAGCTTAGATGAGCAAAACCCATCTTCTCTATCCAATCAATAGCTACCAAAAGTTGCTGAGTCAAATCAGGAGGAGGACTCTCTCTATTTGCCTTATATTCTGGATATATTTTATTTCTAAAAGTATCACCTTTGCTATCAAGTGCAAAAAGCAAATAATCAGTATTGTGTTCTTTATGCAAAGAATCTACCAAATTAATAAACCCTGTTAATAATCCAGTAGAAAAGCCTTCTTTATTTTTCAAAGGAGGTAAAGCATAATAAGCCCTAAAAAAAAATCCAAAAGTATCTATTATTGTTAATGTTTTCAAAGCAAACCTTACAAGTTTTTCTAATAGCATTATATCATACTTTAACAAGAAGTCAAATCTCTATCACTTTTTACTCTCTCAAAAATTAAGACTATTCATTGGGAGACTAACAACAAAAGTGAACTTGATTTTATATATCATTATTTGTTATAATACCTATCTAGAGCAAAATCTCATTATATCAATAGAAGGGATATATCATCAAACGGTCAAGAGTAACAACAAAAACTAAAAATAGTAAAAACCAAAATACTAAAAAAACTGAAGCTACTAGTTTTGCAAAGCAACAGGTTCGATTAACAGATAATCCGATATTTTTCCCAGCTGGATTAGAAAAGGTATTTTTAACTATATATTTTATAGCTTTACCATACATAACAGGATTAATATTTTTATATTTTTATGTTTCAAGTGCCAAAGAAGATACATTTTTATCTGTAAGTGATAATAGTTCTTTTATAGTAACTTGGGCTATTGGCTATGAGATATTGGCTGTATTTGCTATACTTTTAATTATAAAAAGTGCTATATCATTTACTTTATCAAACCGCAATAGAACTAAAAAATTTCAAAGACCAGTTTAATAGTTGGATAGTTTAACCTTACCTAGCTACATCTATCATAAATAGTTCAACATCTTCTATTGCACTAAGGATTTCACAATCTTTGTAGTTTCTTTAGTGCTACTTTTACTAAATGGGCTGTATCTCCAGACTCTTGATTTAAAGCTTTTTCAATAGCATCTTTTTTGAATCCTAAACTCTCCAAAGCCATGATAGCTTCTAACTTGTCATTAGAACTGTTATTGATATCATTATCATCAACGATAAAATCTGCTAATTCAACCAAAATTCTACTAGCTGCTTTTGGTCCTATGCCTGGTACTCTTTTGAGCATTGATACATCTTTACTAGAAACCACTTGAGCAAAACTAGTTGGTAGGAAAGTTGAACAGATCGCCAAAGCTACTTTTGGACCTATTCCATTTATTTTAATGAGAGTATCAAACATCTTTTTTTCACTCAAACTAATAAAGCCATAGAGCATATTTGAATCTTCTCTAAGAATTTGAGTAATATGAAGCTTGACTCTCTTTGTATCTATACTATTGGATGTATTTATAGAAATATTAACTTGATAAATCAATCCATTAAGATTAATATGTACATAAGTTGGCTCCTTATGCTCTACAACTCCTTCAATACCTACAATCATCATATACCTTTTTAATTATAAGTATATCATTGTTATGTTAATATTATGCTACTATATAAATAAGGCAAATACTAATATGAGATACCAAAGATGTAAAGAGTTGTTTGGTGACAACTTCCATAAAATACAAAATAGTAAGATTCTAATCTTAGGAGTTGGTGGTGTAGGTAGCTACCTACTAGATTGTTTATATAGAACTGGTATAAAAGATATCACAATAGTTGATTATGATACATTTGAGATACATAATCAAAACCGCCAAATTGGCTCAGAATACATAGACCAATCTAAAGTTGATGTACTCAAAAAGCTATATCCTACAATAAACACTATCAATCTTAAAATGGATAAGGAGTGGGTAGAAAATTTTGATTTTGAGCCATTTGATTATGTCATTGATTGTTCAGATACAACTCCAGTCAAAATTGCTTTAGCAAAAAAATGCTATAAAAAACTAATAATGTCTATGGGGTCTGCAAAAAGATTTGATACAACTCAAATAGAGGTAGCTTCTATATGGAAAACACATGGCGATGCTTTGGCTAAAAAAATTCGCAACGAACTAAAAAAATCAAAATTTTCCAAAAACTTTACTGTAGTTTTTTCTCCAGAAGAAGACAAATGTAAAAATAGTGGCTCTTTTGTAGGAGTTACTGGTACATTTGGTCTAACTATCTGTTCTGAAGTAATAAAGAAAATTATCAATACAGTTGATACTCCACTCCCTAAAAGAAGTGGATTCTCGGTCCCAGCGGTCGAGCCACTGTTGCTTCCGAGCATTTAAAGTCGGGTGTATCCCACCTAGACCATGTTTGTTAAAGAGTATCCGCTTGGTTTTCGCGGTGATACAAGTTGTATTATAGTATTTTTTGCTTAATACCGCTTATCAATACAGATAAATCATAATCTTGCTATAGCCTCATATGCAACCTCAAGCATCTTGTCAATTTCTTCATAGCTTATGACAAATGGTGGCATAAAGTATATAATATGTCCCAAAGGTCTAAGCAACACCCCTTGGCTTAGAGCATACTCATATACCTTTAGCCCTACTCTATCTTGCGGATTGTAACCTTGCAACTCGATAGCAAATACCATACCTTGATGCCTTATACTTTTTACATTATCTAGCTTGATAAAAGCTTGTAATTTTTCTACGATATATTGACTCTTTTTACGATTTTGAGCTAGTATGTCATTTTGGGCAAATATATCCAAAGTCGCCAAGGCTGCACTACAAGCTAGAGGATTGCCTGTATAGCTATGAGAGTGCAAAAATGCTTTATACTCGCTATAGTCGCAATAAAATGCACTGTAAACTTCATCACTTGTCAACACAACAGATAGTGGCATATATCCACCCGTCAATCCTTTGGATAGACACATAAAATCTGGTGTTATATTAGCATGATTGCATCCAAACATCTCTCCTGTACGCCCAAAACCAGTCATAATCTCATCTGCGATTAGATGAACATCATACTTGAGTGTCAACTCTCTTGCACCTTTTAAAAACTCTGGATGGTACATATGCATATACCCAGCTCCTTGGATGAGTGGCTCGACTATAAGAGCTGATATTTGTAAAGCTTTTTGCTCAAGTATCTCTTCTAGGCTTTTTAGTGCCTCTTTGGCTGATTGTAAACTCTGATCTTTAGGTACTGGTGTTTGGATATTGGCTATAAGCAACGGACTGTATGTCTCTTTGTAAAGCGATACATCCCCTACTGACAATGCTCCTATAGTTTCACCATGATATGAGTTTGTTAGTGATAAAAAGATAGTTTTTTCTTTACCTCTATTTTTGTGATAGTGATAGCTCATCTTCAAAGCCACTTCTACTGCACTTGAACCATTATCAGCATAGAAAACTTTATCAAGCCCACATGGTGTAATCTCTACAAGTCTAGTAGCTAGTTCAACTGCACTTGTGTGTGTAAAACCAGCTAAAAGTACATGTTCTAGTGTGTCAAGTTGAGATTTTACTTTTTGGTTTATATACTCATTACAATGCCCAAAGAGATTGACCCACCAAGAGCTAATAGCATCTATATATGAGTTGCCCTCAAAATCATACAGATACACCCCTTTGGCACTCTTGATAGGAATCAGTGGCAACCACTCGTGATCTTTCATCTGAGTACACGGATGCCATATTACTGCTAAGTCTTGTTGCATTATCTCTTGGTTATTTGACATTTGTATCCTTACATTTATACTATCAAAGGTTTTTTAGGTAAAATATTGTACAAATTTTTATATTGAAGGTAGTTAAAAAATGATAAGTTGGATGCAAAAACATCATAAATATATGGTATGGACGATTTGGGTAGCAGCTATTGGGTTTATTGGAGCTGGTTCTGTTGGTTGGGGTAGTTTACATTTTGGCTCCAAAGCTTCAGCTATCGCAAAAGTTGGAGATATAGAAATCACCCAACAAGAGTTAAATCAAGCTTATAGTAACTTGTATGCAAAATATGCTCAACTTTTTCCAAATAGCTTTGATGAAAAAATGGCAAAAGAGTTAGGATTAATTCAACAAGCATTTAAAGCAACTCAAATACAAGCTCAACTACTTAATTTTGCTAAACAAAATGGTATTATTGTTACAGACAAAGAGGTAGCACAAACTATAGAACATATCCCGGCATTTCAGATAAATGGTAAATTTGACAAAAAAGCATATAAAACATTTTTAACAACTAAAAGAATGAGAGCTAAAGATTTTGAATCTAACTTAAAAAATGATTTAACAATTCAAAAAACTCTCAATCTACTCAAAGTTAAACCACTCAATCTAGAGTTAGAAAGTGCAGCTGCATCAATGAATATAGCTGATAAAATTGCATATAAAATTGTTACAGATAAAGATATCAATGTAACAATTGATAATGATAAGCTACAAGAGTATTGGGAAAAACATAAAACAATCTATAAGACAGTTATGACCTATGAATTAGCAATTATCTGGAAAGAACCAAAAGATATCAATACTACAGATGATGAATTAAAAGCATACTACGATAGCAATAGCTTCAATTTTACAGATGCACAAGGAAGAGTTTTATCATTTGATGAAGCAAAAGAACAAGTCAAACAAGAATTAGCGTTAAAAGCTACAAAAAAATCAGCACAACTTGACTATATAGCACTCAAAAAAGGTAAAATAGAACAACCATCAACTACCAAAATGATATTAGGAGATAAAAAATTAACAAGCAACATATGGAAAGAGATTAAAGAGAGAAATAGTGGAGATATTCTCAAACCAAAAATTATCAATGGCAAATATGCTATTATTAAAATCGTAGCTATTAATAAACCACATATTAAAACATTCCAAGAAGCAAAAGCTGATGTAGAGAAAAACTATCTACAAGAACTCACACAAAGTGCTTTGATAGCAAAAGCTGAAAGTATGGTTGAAAAATTACAAGAAAATAGCCCTATAAAGACAGATTTTATTAAAATGAATGATTTTAATAAAATTAAAAATTTAAATAAACAAGAAAGTTTACAATTTTTACAAAAATTATTTATTTCTAATAAACAAAAAGGTATCATAACTATATCAAATAGTAAGATTGTTGTTTACAATATTATCAACCAAGAATTAAAAAAAGCTGATACAAATCAAACAAAAATAATTCAACCTATTGTAGATAAACTAAAATCTGACATATTTCAATCAAATTTAATTCAAGAATTAAGTACTAAATACCAAACTGAAGTTTATGCGAAAGGACTTTTAAAGTGAATGATACTATTTTAGCCATCGATATAGGTTCTACAAAGATATCATCTGTTATTGCCAACATTAGTCCCAAAGTTCATATTTTGGGTCATGGAGTTGCTCCTTCACAAGGTATAAAAAAAGGTACCATTAGTAACATTGAACTTGCATCCAAAAGTATAAAAAATGCAGTAAATGATGCAAAAAGAGTATCTGGAACAAATATATCTAAAGCCATAGTCACTATTTCCAATGCTTATGCCAAAAGTATAAATTCAAATGGTATAGTAAATCTACCAAATAATGAAATCACTATCAAAGAGATTAATCGTGTAATGCAAACTGCTTTATACAATGCTAAAATACCAGATGAATATGAAGTAATACATGTATTGCCTTATAATTTTACTGTGGATGACCAAGATTTTGTAGAAGATCCATTTGGTATGAATGCCTCTAGATTAGAAGTAAATGTCAATATAATATTAACACAAAAATCAAGCTTTTCCAATCTAAAAAAAGCTGTTATGTCTGCTGGTTTAGATATTAGTGGAATAGTTTTAAGTGGATATGCCTCAGCCATATCTTCTATGACTGAAGAGGAGAAGAGCCACGGTGTTGCTGTTATAGACATGGGAGGGCAAACAAGTAATTTGGTTGTTCATGTAGGCAATTCGATTAGATATAATGATTTCTTGGGAGTTGGTTCAAACCATATTACAAATGATTTATCTATGGCTCTACATACACCACTACAAACAGCAGAAAAAATCAAAATAAAATATGCCAACCTACTAGAAACAACAAATGAAACAATAGAAGTACCAATTATTGGTGATGAAGAGAATTTAAAATCAGTTTCATTAGAGATGGTTTATAATGTAGTGTTCGCTAGGGTTGAAGAGGCTCTTATGATTTTGTCAAACTCTTTAGATAAATCTACATTAAAAGAACAATTAGGTTCTGGTATCATTTTAACAGGAGGAATGTCAAAACTAAAAGGTATTAGAGAATTGGCACAATCTGTATTTAATGGACTACCTGTTAGACTTGCCCAACCACACAATATTGATGGTCTATTTGATGAGCTAAAAGACCCATCATATTCTGCTGTTATAGGGTTGTTGCTATACAAAGCTGGTCAACATACACATTATGAGATTGATTTTCAACAAAAACTTTTACATACAAAAGAAGAATATAAAGAGAATTTGTCTGATATTAAACTAAATAATGGACATGATAAATATTCAGCTAATAAACTTGAGATAGAATTAGCTGAAAAAGAACCTAACCCAAATGCAGATAATAATCTTTTATTTGAAGAGTTAGACGATTTAAAATCTAATAATAATGGTTTTTTTAAGAAACTATCAAATTGGATAAAACAATTATTTTAAAGGAGGTTGATATAATGGAAAATGTAAATGATGATTTCGAGATAAATGTAGTTGATACTATGACTACAACAGGAGCTAGAATCAAAGCTATTGGTGTAGGTGGTGGTGGTGGAAATATGATTAACCATATGATCCAAGAAGGAATTGACAATATTGATTTGATTGTAGCCAATACAGATGCACAAGCACTAGCATCATCTTTAGCTCCTTTTAAACTCCAATTGGGAGTCAATGCTACTCGTGGTCTAGGGGCTGGTATGATACCAGAAAAAGGTAAAGAAGCAGCAATTGAAAGCTATAATGAAATCAAAAATATGCTTGAGGGTGCAGATATAGTATTTATCTCTGCTGGTCTTGGTGGTGGTACAGGAACAGGTGCTGCACCAATCATAGCTCAAGCTGCTCAAGAAGTCGGTGCTTTGACTGTATCAATTGTAACTAGTCCTTTTAAGTTTGAAGGTCGTAAAAGAACAAAACTTGCTAAAGAAGGACTTGAAGAACTTAAAAAAGAGAGTGATTCTATAGTAGTTGTTCCAAATGAAAAACTTCTATCTGTAGTAGATAAAAACTTGGGTATCAAAGAGAGTTTTAAATTAGTAGATGATGTCCTAGCTCAAGCAGTAGGAGGTATCTCCAAAGTTATTCTTTCTCATAGTGAGAATAACGATATCAACCTTGACTTTGCTGATGTAAAAACTGTAATGTCTCACAGAGGACTAGCTCTAATGGGTACAGGTTATAGTAGTGGAGCAAATGCAGCTTATGATGCAGCCAAATCAGCTATAGAGTCTCCTCTACTTGACAATATCTCTATTGATGGTGCGATGGGTGTACTTGTACATTTTGATATGCATCCAGATTATCCTATTAGTGAAATAAATGAAGCTATGAGTATCATAGAGGGTAGTGTTGACCCAGAAGCAGAAGTTATCTTTGGTACTACAACAAATCTTAACCTAGAACAAGATGAAATAAAAATAACTATCATAGCAACTGGATTTGAGGATAAAGATGCCATCCCTGAACCTACACAAAAAAAACAACCCAAATTAGTCCAATCAAGCAACACTCAAATGCAATATAAAAAAATTGTTGGTGGATATAATGAAGAAAATGAAGAGCTACTAGATGTTCCAACTTTTCTAAGAAGACAAATGGATTAGATAGAATTTCCTATCTAATCTTTACTTTAAATTGAGAATCTGCTAATATAACCAAAAAAGTTTTTAAGGTTATAGAAATGAAATATATCAAAACACTTTCCATTGTTACAACAACTACAATTGGTACTCTATTGGCTATTGGATTGAGTGGATGTGATAGTAAAACAAATCCAGAACAAACAATACAAGAAAAAAAGAATGCTTTTGTAATCATAGAAGAAACTGCTCCAGGTAAATATAAAATCAAAGATGAATTTCCAGCAGATGAAACGAGAATAGTTCTAAAACAGTTAGATGGTAAAGAGAGAGTTCTAACTCAAGAAGAGATGGACGAACTAATCAAAAAAGAAGCTGCCAAAATTGATAATAATACATCAAATTTAACAAATCCTAATGCTCAAGTAAGCCAAGGAATGGGATTAGGAGAAGTACTTTTATCTAGTATGGCTGGAGCTGTTTTGGGAGCTTGGATTGGAAATAAACTCTTTGGTAACTCTGCTTATCAACAACACAGAAAAGCAAGTTACAAATCACCTAGTACTTATAATAGAAGTCAAAAAAGTTTTAAGAAAACCTCATCTACATCGACTAGAAGAAGTGGTTTTTTCAATAAATCATCAAGAAGCAGTCGTTCTTCTCGTAGCTCTTTTGGAGGTTGATAGATGCCTACCTTACAATCAATATCACCTATATCAACATCATATCTAGAAGAGCTTGGTTTCTTCTGGCATACAGATACAGACCAAACATCTTATCTATCAGATGAACTAGTTGTCATAACAGAAGAAGAGGTAACCAACTATTATGAAGCTGTCAATGAACTATATGATATGTTTGTTGAAGCTGGAGAATATATCATTGAAAATAATCTATTTCATGAAGTAGGTATTCCGTTTAATCTTATTGATATCATCAAGGAGTCTTGGAGTGAAGATCTTCATTGGCATATATATGGTCGTTTCGATTTGGCAGGTGGTATAGATAACAAGCCTATCAAACTTATAGAATTCAATGCCGATACTCCAACTGCCCTATTTGAAACTTCAATAATACAATGGACTATATTAAAAGCCAATAATTTAGATGAATCATCTCAATTTAATGGTGTGTATGAAGCTTTGATAGATAACTTTAAGCGTATTGTAACATTACAAGAAGATGTTAGTCAATTTGATGGGCTATATGAAGGATGGAAATTTCTCTTTACATCTATTAGAGACAATATAGAAGAAGAAAATACTGTCAGACTACTACAGCATATTGCTAATGAAGCTGGTTTTGATACAGAGTTTGCTTATATAGATGAGATTGAATTTGACCCTCAAGATGGTATTTTTTTCAATGATATCAATTATGAACTATGGTTCAAATTAATACCTTGGGAAGATATTGCACTAGAAGAACCTGAATTGGCAATGATTTTGACTCAAATCATCAATAACCAAAAAGCTATTATTTTTAATCCAGCATACACACTAATGTTTCAGAGCAAAGCCATATTGAAAATATTATGGGATTTATATCCCAATCATCCATTACTACTAGAGACATCATTTGAACCTTTATCCAATAAAGCACAAGTTGTCAAACCAATCTTTGGTAGAGAAGGAGGTAGTGTTACTATCCTAGATGCAAATAACAATACCATCATCAAAGACATAAATAGAGATTATGATAATCATAAAATGATATACCAAGAGTATGTAGAATTTCCTTCAGACTCTCAAGGAAACTACTATCAAGCTGGAGTATTTTTTGCTTATGAAGCTTGTGGATTAGGATTTAGAAAAGGTGGTAAAATATTAGACAATATGTCAAAATTTGTAGGACATATTATCCAGTAATGAGATTTAAATCTATATTTACCAACAGTTTTGGGATACTATTTTCAAGAGTAACAGGGCTTTTTCGTGATGTTTTGATGGCTAGTGCATTGGGGGCTTCTATATGGAGTGATATGTTTTTTGTAGCTTTCAAGCTTCCCAACCTTTTTAGACGCATCTTTGCTGAGGGTGCATTTACCCAAGCTTTTATGCCTTCATTTATCGCTTCAAGACACAAAGGGGTCTTTGCAGTTAGTATCTTTATGAGATTTATGCTCTTTTTGGGTGCTTTTTCATTTATCATATCACTCTACCCTACACCCATTACCAAACTACTAGCTTGGGGATGGGATGCAAAACTAATCAGTGATACTGCTACTTTGACTGCTATCAATTTTTGGTATCTTGATTTGATATTTATTGTGACATTTTTGGCTACTTTGCTTCAATACAAAGAGCATTTTGCCACTACTGCACTCTCAACGGCACTACTCAATATCTCTATGATATCAGCCCTATGGATTTATATGCACCATTCACCCAAAGAGGTTGCTTATGCACTTAGCTTTGCAGTAGTCATTGGTGGAGTGCTACAAGTAGTTGCCCATTTGATTGCTATAAAAAAGTTCAGATTAGATAGATTGCTTGTAGGTGGGTTTAAGTACAAAAACAAAAAAGATATCAAAGAAGAAGAGAGTAA
>Ga0256913_10001172_pt1 | contig 13559 bp, 10 predicted proteins | sample Axial_MatmetaG_FD_185970 | JGI IMG/M metagenome (GOLD analysis project Ga0256913, IMG submission 185970) | Deep-sea worm associated microbial mat communities from Axial Seamount, Juan de Fuca Ridge, Pacific Ocean - Axial_Mat | ecosystem: Environmental > Aquatic > Marine > Oceanic > Microbial...
ACCGGGCTGTATGGCCATATTATAGTGTTACTATACTGATGTCTAAACTTCGTATCTGGTGTGTAAGGGCTCCCACCGAAATATAATCAACACCGGTTTCGGCATACCTTGTTATATTGTCGATGCCAATGCCTCCCGAGGCTTCGGTTTCATATTTCCCGTCAATCAGTTTTAACGCATTGCGAATTTCTTCAGGCGAGAAATTATCGAGCATAATACGATGAACACCACCGGTGGCCAGCACCTGGTTTAACTCTTCAAAGTTTCTTACCTCGATTTCAATTTTCAACTCCTTATTCTTGTCTTTCAAATATTTTTGAACCGACAAGATCGCTTTTCTGATTCCTCCGGCAAAATCAACATGATTATCTTTTATCATAATCATGTCGTAAAGACCCATACGATGGTTTCCCGCACCGCCTGCCTGTACGGCCATTTTTTCAACCAACCGGTTGCAGGGTGTTGTTTTGCGTGTATCTAAAATGGTGGTACCCGTACCTTTTATTAATTGCACCAGCGAGTTGGTATATGTGGCTATTCCGCTCATGCGTTGTATAAAGTTAAGTGCAAGTCGTTCACCCGTTAAAAGTACGCGGTCGCTACCCGAAATGTGCATTATCACATCACCCTTGTTTATTTTATCGCCCTCATTAACAAATATTTCAATTTTTGTTTCAGGGTCAAGTAACGTAAAAACCCTTGCCGCTACTTCCGTTCCCGAAACAATGCCGTCTTGTTTGGCCAGCATTTTTACTTTTCCTCTGGCTTCGGCCGGTACGGTGGCAAGTGTGGTGTGGTCGCCGTCGCCAATATCTTCGGCTAAAGCGGCTTTTATAATATCATCTAAGGTCATATTCAAATTTTTGGCAAAAATACCATTGTTTTTTGGATTATTTGATTTTTATTCTCTCCGACTCGCGAGATAAGCCGCTAAGGAGTGTTAACAAAACTTTTTGCCACTGTTATAAAGAGATGAGATTTATTTTAATTTTGATGAATGGTTTAAATATGATTTTTATGAAGAGAGGGATTTTTTTTCTTGTTGTTTTGTTAACGATATGTCTGTCAGGTTGTGAGGAACATAAACCTACCGAAGCAAAAGATTTTAACAATAACCTGAAAGATTTTAATAAATCGCTGCGTCATGTTGATAAAACAATGGATATTATAGATCAGATGGATGCGGAAATGAAAAAGGTGACCGATTTGGAAAAAAGCGGAGCCATTACAAATGAAGAAGCCGAACGGCGGATGGATATTATTCGTAATAAATATGCCCAAAAACTTGTAAAGTCGTCGGGTGTAACCAAAGAAAGCAGGTTCCCGGAGTGGGCCAAAAGGATAGGATTAAAGGCTCCCGAGAATATGAAACTCGATTTAAGTGTTTCGCAAATTACATCCGTTAACGATAAAGCTACAGGTTACAATTCCTTAAATTTTGTATATAAAGGAAATTATGATGTGGCCATGAAACAGGCGGCTCTGATTGCAAAAAATGCGGGAGTGCCCGTTGGTAAGGATTATCAGGAGGCGCTCGATCTTGCCAGTGAGTTAAATATTGAGCCTGTAAAAGGAGCCGTTTATATGAATTTTGAAATTGGTAAACAAGACGCACAACAATACCATATTGCCATTACGGTTGACGAAACAGGAACGCTTACCATTACCGCCACGGATGTTGACCAGTTTTCGAGGCAGCTTGAAGAAAATACAAAATAAATGAATGTTGTAATTACAGGTGCAGGCAGGGGGATTGGCTACGCTTTAACCAAAACTTTTTTGGGTGAAGGTCATAGCGTGATTGCAATTTCACGAAATATTGAAAAGCTTAAATCCGTTAACAATAAAAACCTTTACCCCTTTTCGTTCGATCTCAGGCAACCGGGTTATTCTGATGTTTTAAACCTTATTAAAAAGACTTTTCAAAAGGTTGACATATTGATAAACAACGCAGGTGTTATGATTAACAAGCCGTTTGGTGAAATGACCGATGATGATTTCGACCTGCTCTTTAACGTAAATGTAAAAGCGGCTTTTAAGATGATACGGGAATTGGTTCCGTTTATGGAAAATGGCGGACATGTTGTAAACATATCAAGCATGGGAGGGGTTCAGGGCAGTGTTAAATTTAGCGGACTGTCGTTGTACAGTGCGGCAAAGGGAGCATTGAACATTTTAACGGAAACAATGGCCCTTGAGTTATCGGATAACGGAATAAGTGTTAACGCCCTGGCGTTGGGTGCTGTTCAAACGGAGATGCTGTCGGCTGCTTTTCCCGGTTATGAGGCTCCTTTAAACCCCGACCAAATAGCTTCTTTTATTATGGATTTTGCAGTATCCGGAAACAAAGTGCTAAATGGTAAAGTTTTGCCCGTGTCATTGTCAACACCGTAACCATATACAATAGCAGAAAACCATCCGTATAAATATCCGTATTACAACCATTCGCTTTATGGTTGCCTCCGACAACAATAAAAATCAGAATTTTATTAACAAATAACCGTTTTTGTAATCGTCACTATTACTGATATATAGAGCTGTTATTTATATTATGTTAATAGAAGTTAATATTTATTTATCACTATCAGGCGCTTATTTCTGCAGAATTCTATATTTTTACCCGCAAAATTAATTTTTGAAAACAAATAAAACCAAAAATCAATGCTTATGAAAAAAAGAAGTTTACTTTTTACAGTAATGGTAATGCTTATTGCAGTTACCTCCTTTGCACAAGGGGTTGTTCAGGGTGTCGTTAAGGATGCCAATACTGATGAAACCCTTATTGGTGCTACTGTCCTTGTTGAAGGGACAACCTTTGGAGTTACTACCAACCTTGACGGTAGTTTCCTGCTTGTTGCTCCTGCCGGCGACATTAAACTTGACATCTCTTATGTTGGGTACGAAAGTACAACAATGGATCTTACGGTTAAAGACGGATCTACCTACAATGTTGGTAATATCTTATTGAAATCGAGTGCCATTGGATTGGATGAAGTTAGCGTAATGGCTTCGGTAGCTGTTGACAGAAAAACTCCGGTTGCAGTTTCAACACTTGATGCTCAAACCATCGAGAATCAACTGGGCAGCCAGGAATTTCCGGAAGTGATGAAAAATACACCTAACGTATATGCTACCAAAAGCGGTGGTGGATTTGGTGATGCCCGTATCAATATTCGTGGTTTCGACCAGAGAAACGTGGCTGTTATGATCAACGGTATTCCGGTTAACGATATGGAGAATGGCTGGGTTTACTGGTCGAACTGGGCAGGATTGGGTGATGCTACACGTACCATTCAGATTCAGCGTGGTCTGGGAGCTTCAAAACTGGCCATCAACTCTGTGGGTGGTACCATCAACATCATTACCAAAACATCCGATATGAACAAAGGTGGTTCTATCCAGTTTGGTGCAACCGATTATGGCCGTTTCAAAACAATGCTTACCCTTTCAACCGGTAAATTAAAAACAGGAACCGCCATTACTTTTGTAGGTTCACGTACCTTTGGTAAAGGTTACATTGATGCCACTTTTGTTGATGCCTGGTCCTATTTCCTTTCGGTTTCACAGGATATTGGTAAAAATCATCAGTTGGTGTTAACGGTAATTGGTGCTCCTCAGCAGCACGGCCAAAGAGACGGCTATTACATGCTTGATTCGGCAACATTTAATAAATACGGTTCTAAATACAATCAGAACTGGGGTTACCGTGGTGGCGAAGAGCTGAACATTCGTAAAAACTTTTATCACAAACCACAGATGTCGTTAAACTGGTACTGGACCATTAACGAAAAAGCATTCCTTGCCACTTCATTATATTATTCATTTGGAAATGGTGGAGGTTCAGGTCCTTTGGGTTCAAGCTGGCCTTATAAATATGAGCCGCCAAAAACTTCGTACGGACAATACGACTGGGATAAAATGTCGGATTTGAATGCTGCTAATGTTGATTCCGCTGATGCCATTAAAAATGGTGCTTATACTGTTAACGGAAGCGATACCACTTTTGAGCATCGTTCAACATTCATTATTCGTAATTCAATGAACAATCACAAATGGTTAGGCTTGCTTTCCACTTTGAATTATGACTTAAGCGATGTATTAACCCTTACCGCAGGTATTGATACACGTCATTATAAAGGTGAACACTATCGTGAGGTACGCGACCTTATTGGTGGCGACTACTGGTCGGATAAAGTATTTGGGGCTTCACGTGTTGGTGATAAAGTTGCATACTGGAACGATGGTATCGTTACGTATGGTGGATTGTTTGCACAGTTAGAAGCCTCTCTTGGTAATTTTAATGTATTTGCCGCTGCAACGGTTTCAAATACCTGGACAAAGAGAATTGATTACAGAAGCTATCTTCCGGCTGATGATGCCGCTGAAAGTGAAACCCTGTCAAATGCAGGTTACAACTTTAAAGTTGGTGCCAACTGGAACTTCTCGGAGAAAAGCAATATTTTCCTGAACGGTGGTTACTATTCACGTGTTCCGTTTTTCCGTTTCCACTTCCTGAACTATGAAAATGATGTGAACCCTGACCTTGCCAATGAGAAGATTTCTGCACTGGAGCTGGGTTATGCATTTAATAGTTCAAAATTTAAATTAAGAGCCAATGCGTATTATACAGTATGGAGTGATATTTCGCAGCTCACCACATTCGACTATCAGGTTAACGACTCAACAAAAGTACGTGTTGACGCATTTATGTCGAGCCTGAAAGAGGTTCATATGGGTGTTGAACTTGAAGCCAATTATGTTGCTACACGTTGGTTAAGACTGGGTGCTATGGTTAACCTCGGCAGCTGGAAATATGCTGATAATGCTGTTGCAAAACTGTATGAAGAGCAATCACATGCTCCTCTTGGAGAAGGTGTTATTTATACCAAAGACCTTTATGTTGGTAACCAGCCTCAATCATCACTTGGATTTAATGGTACTTTTAAAATTGCCAAAACCATTGATTTAGGATTTAACTACCTCTATTATATGGGACTTTATGCACAGTTTAAACCCGAAAACCGTAAAGATCCTTTAATGGAAGGTTTACAGGCATGGAAACTTCCTAACTACGGTATGCTTGATATGCGCCTTGGCTGGAGATTTAAACTGGCCGGCCTCGATTCGTACTTCAACTGGAATGTTTACAATGTAACAAACAACATTGCCCTTGTTGAAGCCGAAGATCATACAAGTAAAATTTATAACGGCAACCACGAAGTTGTTGGTTATGAACCATATACTTTCAAAAAAGGTTTCTGGAGCTGGGGACGTAACATGAATTTCTCATTGAAAGTTCGTTTCTAAGATAAGTTTTAATTGATTAAACAAAAAAAGTCACGCTGTAAAGCGTGACTTTTTTTATGTTCAATAATTATCGGCTGTGCTTTAAACACTAACAACAAATTCAGGCTTTATTAACGGCATACCCAGATATCGCCGTAACAGCTGTGCCGTGGTAAATACATCCTTTTCGCAATATTTGGCAATACGTTTTAAATCTTTATCTTTCCAATACACCTCTCCAACCTGGCTGCCGTCAATGTCATCTTTTGGCGTGGGAATTCCGAAAACCGTTGCCAAAAGTTCCAGTGAAGTGTAGTGTTTGTAATCGCCAAACTTCCACAAATCCATGGTGTCAAGGTGTCGTACTTCCCACGGTTTTTTACCCGCAACATTGAGTATATCCGGTAATTTAAGTCCGTTGATTAACATCCTGCGGGCAATGTACGGAATATCGAACTCTTTACTATTATGGCCACAAAGCAGATAGCGCGAACCGGTATAACTTCTGTTTAGCAAAGTGGCAAAATCGTTTAGCAAAAGTTTTTCGTCGTCTCCGTAAAAAGAGCGTACCCTGAAACCGTTTCCGTTCACAAATCCGCACGAAATACAAACAATTTTTCCGAACTCGGCGTAAATGCCCGCCCGGTTGTATAATTCACCGGCTGTTAAATCGGGCTTGTCACGACCGATTTGTTCCGCTTTTTTTGTCCATAACTCCTGCATCTTTTCCGAAAGCGACTCAAAATCGGGGGTTCCCGGAACGGTTTCGATGTCAAGAAACAAAACGTCATCAATATTAATCTCGTTTAACATTTGCTTACCTCCTTATTATTTGTTGCTAAAACTGTTTTTTTGAGATGTGAAATTATAAAGTTTTTTTTATACGGATTAAAAAGCTTTTTGTTTTTTTAACGGATGTGATTTGCCTCCGATAAAAATCAGTTACTTTTGTTAATTATGAGATTTGAGTTGTTGAAATATGACATGCTGGATTCAACAAACGCCGAAGCCGTACGGTTATATCAGGCAGGTAAAGCGGTATCGGGAATGGTGATTGTTGCTGACGAACAAACCGGCGGGAAAGGCCATGGTAATAACCGCTGGGAGAGTGAGCGGGGTAAAAATCTTACATTTTCCGTGATGTTTAAACCCGATTTTATCGAGCCGTCGTCGCAGTTTGTTATTACACAGTTAATTTCTCTTTCAATATGGGAAGTGCTTCACAGTATTTTAAGAAAAAAGCATGTTTCCGTTAAATGGCCCAATGATATTTATGTGGGGGACAGGAAAATATCAGGTATTCTTATTCAAAATTTCATAAAAGGCAACACGATTGATATGTCGGTGATAGGGGTGGGGCTGAATGTAAGTCAGAAATTGTTTTTGTCCCCGGCACCTAATCCCACATCCGTCATTCTTGAATCGGGGATGGATTGCCCGCTGGATAACTTGTTGGAGGATATTCTTGAAACCTTTGATCAATATGTTAAAAAATATAATAGTCCCGCATTGTTTAACACGCTGACTAAATGCTATCTGACAAAACTTTATCGCTTTGGTGAGCAGGCAATATATAAAGATGCTAAAGAAACATTTACGGCTGCCATTACAGGGGTTTCGGAATACGGGCAATTGTTGTTAACCGATGCAAACGGCGTAAACAGAAAATACGGGTTTAAAGAGGTTGAGTTAATTAAAACTTTGCCGCAAGTCGCGAAGTAATTTCATTAATTAAATTCTCCAGGGGGCGTTTGGCCATCATTGCCAGCATGGGGTTTAGGTCGGCATCAACCTCACCGGCAGCTCTTGTGCCGCCGTTAAATGCTTCAAGTTTAATTTTTAACGAAAATGATATGGGCGCTTTTCCGTAAGGAACCATTTCTATTAATACGGGAGCATCTTTAACAGCATATTTCATGCCTGTTTTGCCCATCCCTTTTACCGAAAATGAACAGGATTCTTTGTCCGACTTCCAGTCCGATACCTGCTCGGGCATTAAATGTTCAAAGTTGTTAAAATCGGCTAAAAAATTAAATACTTCATTTATTTCACTGTTAACCGTAACGGTTTTTCCTGTTATATGCATCGCTTTAATTATTTGTTTTCAAATCTGTTACTCCATGCCTGAGGGTTGCTCCTCCACTCCATTAAAGTTTGTTTGTCGTTTTTATCGATATAATTTATTGCCGCTGCTTTTTCAATTAAATGGTTATAGTCCGATAAAGTAATCAGTTTGCACGCTTTCTCTTTAAAATTTAAATCGGCAATTTCCAGTCCATAGGTAAAAATGGCAACCATGCCTTTAACATTTGCTCCGGCCTGGCGCAGGGCATCCACGGCAGCAAGACTGCTTTTTCCGGTCGAAACAAGATCTTCCACCACAACTACGGAACGACCCTTTTCCAGCCGTCCTTCTATCTGATTGGTCAGTCCGTGCGATTTTTTTGCCGAACGTACGTAAACAAAGGGCAGTCCCAATGCTTCGGCTACCAATACTCCTTGCGGAATACCGGCGGTAGCCACACCGGCAATAACCTCCGTATCTTTAAAAAATTCCTTTACGGCTGCCGTAAGTTGCCGGCTGATATGGTTTCTTAACCCGGGATAAGAAAGGGTTATTCTGTTATCGCAATATATGGGCGACCTTAATCCCGATGCCCAGGTAAACGGATCTCTTACATTGAGTTTTATTGCTTTAATTTGCAATAGATTTTCAGCTGTTACAGCTGCTGTTTCCGAATTTAATATCATGGCGCAAATGTACAGGATTTTTTACTTAAACAAAGTTTTCATGTTGTGCGATTCTCCGGCACAACATATAAAAAATATTAAAATTGAACATATCAACGATTTGTGCCTGACCCTGCGCATGTGGATGGAAGAGGAGGACGATAACGACCTATGTTTTTACGGTACCGATACAGAGGTGATGTTGAACTATCTTAAAGATTTTTATATTTATATAGAAGCCGCAGGCGGATTGGTGAAAAATAACCGTGGTGATTATCTCTTTATTAAGAGGTTTGGAATGTGGGATTTGCCGAAGGGAAAAATCGAAAAGGGTGAGTTACCCGATGAGGCTGCTGTGAGGGAAGTGGAGGAAGAAACCGGCATAAAAAACCTTTCGGTAAAAGGAGTGCTTAACAGTTCGTGGCACATTTACCCCTGGAAAGAGCAAACGGTTTTGAAAAAGACTTACTGGTATTTGATGGAAAGTGACTTTAAGGGAGGATTTACCCCGCAAGTTAAAGAGGATATTACCGGGGTTGAATGGCTCGACCCTGTAACTGCACGTGAGGCTTTACGTAGTTCATACCGGTCGTTAAGGGAGAGCTTACGGGAATTTGTTTTGTAATATGTACTTAAATGCCCATTCATATTACAGTTTACGTTATGGTACTTTTTCGGTTGAAGCATTGGTGCAAAAGGCCAAATTGTCGGGTGTGTCGGTGCTGGCACTGACCGACATCAACAATGTAACCGCAATCCCCGATTTTGTACGGGTTTGTAAAAATGAGGGGATAAAACCGGTTGCCGGCATTGAGTTCCGCCGGAAAGATAAATTACTGTTTATCGGAATTGCAAAAAATAATAAAGGTTTTTATGAGTTGAACCGTTTTTTGAGCAATGCCGTTGTAAACAAACAAAAACTGCCTTTTCCCTGCCCCGCTCTTCCCGAAACATTTATCATCTATCCTTTTGGTTCCGAAGTAGGAAGACCGTTGTTTGATAATGAGTTTGTAGGTGTAAAACCGTCGCAGGTTAACCGTCTTGTTCGGGTTGATAAAACTCATATTAACAGGATGGTGGTGTTGCAGCCGGTGGTTTTTGACGGTGAAAAGGAGTATTATCTGCATAAGAACCTTCGGGCAATCGATCATAATATATTATTGAGCCGGCTGACACCCAAAATGACGGCTGCTTCCGACGAATACTTTATCCCTCCCGGCGAAATTGAAAGAGCTTTTGAGGCTTATCCTCAAATTGTTATAAATACCCGGAATATTCTTAAAAGCTGTGCCATTGATTTCAACTTTGGTAAAAACAAAAATAAGGCAACTTTTACCGGAACCCGTGAAAAGGATAAGCAACTGTTGACCAAACTGGCTTTTGAAGGGCTGAATTATCGTTATGGTAAGCAACATAAAACCGCGCGCGAGCGCCTGCAAAAAGAGTTGGAAATTATTGACAAACTCGGCTTTGCCGCCTATTTTCTGATTACTCATGATATTATAAGTTACTCCCTTTCGCGGGGATTTTACCATGTGGGGCGTGGCAGCGGTGCCAACAGCATTACGGCCTATTGCCTTAAAATAACCGATGTTGACCCCGTTGAACTGAATCTCTATTTCGAACGTTTCCTTAATCCTAAACGTACCTCTCCGCCCGATTTTGATATTGATTATTCGTGGAAAGACCGTGAAGAGGTACAGAAATATATCTTCAGACGATACGGAAACGAGCATGTTGCATTGCTGGGAACCACCGTTACGTTCAGGGGAAAATCAATTTACCGGGAGTTGGGAAAAGTTCACGGGCTGCCCAAAGAGGAGATTGACCGGTTAACAGCCAACCCAAAAGCGGAAGTTAACCGCAACAGCATAAACAGGCATATCCATTCCGTTGCACAGATGATGACCGGATTTCCCAATCAGCGGAGCATTCATGCCGGAGGAATACTTATTTCGGAAAAGCCGGTTACCTGTTATACATCGCTGGATTTGCCGCCCAAAGGATTTCCTACAACCCAGTGGGATATGTATGTGGCGGAAGAACTCGGATTTGAAAAACTGGATATTTTGAGCCAGCGTGGAATCGGACATATTAAAGATGCGGTGGAATTGGTATATAAAAACAGAGGGATTGCCATTGATATTCATAAAGTGGATGATTTTAAAAACGATCCGGAAGTTCGGCAACAGCTGCGTAATGCCGATACCACCGGTTGTTTTTATATCGAAAGTCCGGCTATGCGGGGATTGCTGAAAAAACTGCGTTGCAGCGATTATCTAACGCTTGTAGCAGCCAGCTCAATTATCCGCCCGGGCGTGGCCCGCTCGGGAATGATGCGCGAATATATATACCGGTTTCATCATCCCAAAAAGTTCAAACATATCCATCCCGTAATGAAAGAGCAGTTGGCCGAAACGTACGGAGTGATGGTATATCAGGAAGATGTGCTTAAGGTTTGTCACCATTTTGCCGGCCTCGACCTGGCTGATGCCGATGTGCTGCGTCGGGCCATGAGCGGTAAATTCAGATCCAAAAGCGAATTTCAAAGAATTGTCGATAAATTTTTTGCCAATTGCCGTAAACGCGGATATCCGGAGGAGATAACCAAAGAGGTGTGGCGACAAATAGAGAGTTTTGCGGGTTATTCTTTTTCCAAAGCACATTCGGCATCCTATGCCGTGGAGAGCTTTCAGAGCCTCTATTTAAAAACCTATTTCCCGCTGGAGTTTCAGGTGGCGGTTATCAATAACTTTGGCGGGTTTTATCATACATGGGTCTATTTTAACGAGTTGGTTCGTAAAGGCGGTAAGCTGAACCTTCCTTCTGTTAATAGAAGCGATTACCTGACCAGTATTTCCGGTGACGAGGTTTACATGGGATTTGTTCATGTTCAGAAACTGGAGGAAAAGTTTGTACGTACTATTGTTGATGAGCGAAAAAGCCGTGGCGATTATGGCGGTCTTGAAGATTTTATCAACAGGGTGCATCCGGGGAGAGAGCAGTTGATTATTCTTATAAGGACAGGAGCATTTCGCTTTACCGGAAAAGAAAAAGCACGGTTGCTTTGGGAAGCTCATGCCTTAACGGGTAAAGCCAAAAAACCGGATAAACAAAACGGACTGTTTACCTTTCCTGCAAAAAAATTCAGTTTGCCTGCGTTTTCAGGTAATATGCTTGAAGATGCTTATGACGAAATAGGGTTGATTGGTTTTCCGGTTACAATAAGTGCTTTCGATATGTTGCAAACCGGCTTTCGAGGTGAGATAATGGCGCGACAGCTAAATGATAATTTGGGTAAACAGGTACGGATGCTCGGCCGTTTGGTTACCATAAAATATGTAAGAACCATAAAGAATCAAATGATGCACTTTGCCACTTTTATTGATTATGAAGGTGAATTTTTTGATACCGTTCATTTTCCCGATACGTTAAAGAAGTATCCGTTTCAGGGTTACGGAATTTATTTGATACTCGGTAAAGTTGTGGAAGAGTTCGGATATGCCGGTCTTGAAGTCCGTAAACTGGCCAAAATGCCGTTAAAACCCGATCCAAGGGGATAAGTTGTTTTTGTTAACAACGGTTTCTGCGGTTGCCGTGTTTTTAAAGTGAACTAAAGTTTGGAGTGTTTGGCGTTTAGCGTTCAGCGTTTCGGGTTTGGTGTTTGGGCGGGCCCGCCTGCCGGACGGGCAGGTAAATCAAAAATCATAAATCAAAAATCTGCAATCATCAATCAGAGTGTCTAAAGTGCGCTAAAGTTTCGAGTACTTGGAGTAAATTCCAAATCACAAGCAGCAAATTCCAAACCTGCCCGTCCGGCAGGTGGGCAAATTCTAATTTAAAAAAATCCAAAACTACGTCGTTCTTTTATTAGTCCGTCATTTCGACGACGAAGGAGGAGGAATCCCCTATAATAAAGACGACTGGATTCATATTTACTGTAGAGGCAGGATGATGCTGGGGAGATTCCTCGTCGCTCCCCGAAAGCTTTCGGGTTCGCTTCCCTCGGAATGACGCTGTGGCTTGCGGGAGGGGCAGGACCGCCTGCTTAACATTCGGGCAGGCAAATCAAAAATCATAAATCAAAAATCTGCAATCATCAATCAAAAGTGTCTAAAGTGCGCTAAAGTGTGGAGTACTTGGAGTAAATTCCAAATACTAAAAACAAAAAAAACTACACCATTCATTTATTACCCCGTCATTTCGAGGGAGGTACGACCGAGAAATCCCCTTTTATAATCGACCAGACTTTCTTTTGTTATTGGGGCAGGCTGTTCCCGGGAGATTCCCGCCCGTACCGAACGGTACGTTCGGGCGGGCCTCAGTCGTGTCTCCTTCGGAATGACGCTGTGGCTTGTGAGAGTGGTACTTTGTACAACCTAAAAAGTTTCCTTTGCGCCTCTGTCTGTTTACGGCTCCAAATCAAAATTCAATAAAAAATCACAAACCATTTTGAGAAGCATTTGTTTTTACTATTTTTGCCGCGGAGAGTTGCCGGAGTGGTCGAACGGGGCGGTCTCGAAAACCGTTGTACGCGTTGCGCGTACCAAGGGTTCGAATCCCTTACTCTCCGCAAAACAAAAAAGCCTGCCGATTTCGGCAGGCTTTTTTGTTTTGGTTATCTTTTTTAAAATGTTACCTGAAATCTTGTTTGAAAAATGTTGGCTTCTCCTATCTCTTTTAACGTTGAATGAATGTAGTTAAAGGTAAACCTCACGGCTGGGTTGAGGTACCAGTTTAAACCTGCCGTAAAATCGTTCATGCGCCCTCCGTTGAGGTCGGCATCGTCAAAATCGATAGAGGAATAGCGTAAAGCAATTTCAAAAGAGCCGATACCGTTGTCGCCAAAATTCTTTTTAGGGTGAACCCTGTCGAATGCCGATTTGGATGGATTATAATTTTTATGCTCTCCCGTAATAAACCAGCTTATGTTGGCAAACCAGGCATCCAACAGATAATTGTCCTTTTGAAGTTCCGAATCGGAGGAAGGGTTTAAACCGCTGGTGGTGTATTCGCTTTCAAAACAGAAACTCCCCAAAACAAACGCCACTTCGCCCTTAAATGAGTTGGAGGTTTTTAGATGATCAACCTGGAGATTGATGTATTTCGGTGCCAAATGGGCTTCGGGACGGGTTTTGTAAATGATCTCTTTGTTGTCGTGGTACTGGTATGAATATCCGGCACCAAGATGCAAAATCCGGTATTGGCCTTCTGTTTGATAAATCGGTAATCCCGTTAAACGAAATGTTATGTGATATTTATTGCCCCGATAAATTCCCAGATTATAATCGGGAACAAAATAACCTGCATACCAGGCAAAACGTTTTTTGAGATAATGATTATACAGCATAATACCGAGGCTTCTGTCGAAGTCAAACTGGTTGGTAAGGGGGCGTTCCATAAAACTTACAAAGTTGGAACTGGTGAGCATCTCAAGTCCGTATGGTTCTTTAAAGTGACCGATTCTGATATTTCCCGCCACCGGTATTTTGGTAAGCTGAATATAAACGTCTTTTAAAACCACCCGGCCCGGAGCAAAATCG
>Ga0256913_10001173_pt1 | contig 13548 bp, 9 predicted proteins | sample Axial_MatmetaG_FD_185970 | JGI IMG/M metagenome (GOLD analysis project Ga0256913, IMG submission 185970) | Deep-sea worm associated microbial mat communities from Axial Seamount, Juan de Fuca Ridge, Pacific Ocean - Axial_Mat | ecosystem: Environmental > Aquatic > Marine > Oceanic > Microbial...
CCGGCTGGAGTGCTTTCTGGTGGCCACTGAAACAATTCGGATTTCTTTCTGATGAGAAAATCGATGTTGCCGGCTGTCAAATCACGCCGCACCAATTCGTCTCTTCACTTATCGGCCCACAACTTCAGTATACTGCTACAGAAAAAGATATTGTTGCCATGCAGAACGTTTTTGAGGGGATCACCGCCGGTACAAAAAAACGGCTGACGACGAACTTATTGATCGAAAGAGATCTGGAGTCGGGTCTTTTTGCTATGAACAAGGGGGTTGGATATCCGGCCAGCATTGTTGTCCAGATGCTGGCAAAGGGTGAAATTAATACGCCAGGCCTTCTCTCTCCAACGGTCGACATCCCTGCTGAAAAGTTTATTGCTGAACTCTCTGCTCGCGGGATACAGATTGATACTGAAGAGCAGGTCTTAAAATAAGTCAGCCGAGAAAAATCTTCACTTCATTGAGCAACCAGTTACGGAATTGCTGCAGTGCGTTACTCGACAGGTTTTTTTCGGGATAAACCAGATAGTAAGCATCGTCACTTTGCAGGTGGCAATCTGAAACTATTGTCAGTTGTCCCCGTTCCAGTTCTTCTGCAATCAAGAAACGGGGGATAAGGGCAATTCCCAGACCGGCACAGGCGGCACTGATCAAAATTGAAAAATGCTCATAGCGGGCACCATGCATGGCACTTGTTTCGGCAATATCAACGCTCTGAAGCCAGTGTCGCCATGCTTCCGGGCGGGAGGTCAAATGCAGAAGCGGGTAGTTCACTATTTCTTCTGCGCTCGACAGTTGCCCTGCTGTTAACAGATCAGGGCTGCTCACTGCAACCACATCTTCCTCGAACAGATAGTCAGCAATGGTTCCTGGCCAGGTTGGCTGGCCAAAATGGATTGCAGCATCGAAAGCTGTCTCCTGAAACAGAAACATAACCGAGTGGGCTGACATATTAATTGTCACATCGGGAGCCTGCTGATAAAAACTTCTGATTCGTGGAATAAGCCATTGGGAACAGAAAGTCGGCAAAACTGCCAGTTCAAGGGTTTCCCGCGTTCCCCCGTGCGACATGATATTCAGCATGTCCCGTTCCAGCTGTTCCACCAATTTCCTGACCTGCTTACTGTACAGCAATCCTGCTTTGGTCAGGACGACCCGCTTTTTTATCCGGCTGAATAATTTCAGTCCCAGTTGATTCTCCAAAGTGGCTATTTGTCTTGAAATAGCACTTTCGCTCAGGGAAAGTTCTGCTGCGGCACTGGTAAAGCTTTGATGCCTTGCTGCCGATTCAAAGGCCAGCAGGGCACTTCTGCTTGGAATGACCCGCCTCATGAGTTAATCTCCAGAAGTTGATGAATATGTCAGAGAAATAATTGTCCTGCTCTGATTTGTAAACCTGTTGATTTAATGACTTTAGTTGGACAGTAAATGGATAAGAACAAGACAGGTTATCGTGGCATATCCATGAGAAAAAGTCATCAACTGATGTATATATATTGTTTTACAGCAACATTTTTACCTCGGTATACTGCCGCAATAAAGACAACGACTTATGGCTCAAAAAGGAGACGGGAGATGTTAACGGGAACCGAATTGACAAATGTAGGTGCCGCGCCGGGTGAAGAGACAAAAAAGCTATCCGCAAAGCGCGAAAAATATGTCTCCAGGGCAATCTCCAATCTTGCTCCCATTTTTATTGACAGAGCTAAAGGGGCGGTTATCAGGGATGTTGACGGTAATGTCTACATCGATTGCTATGGTGGTATTGGCGTTTTAAACGGTGGCCACTGTCCCGATAGCGTCGTTGCCGCCATCAGAGAGCAGGCTGAAAAACTGCTGCACTCCTGCTTCAGTGTCTCGATGTACGATTCCTATGTGAACCTGGCTGAAAAGTTGACGGAAATCGCTCCAGGTGATGGAGCTAAAAAGGCGGTATTTTTCAACAGCGGAGCCGAGGCCATTGAGAATGCGGTTAAAATTGCCAAGGCACATACCGGTAAATCTGGTCTTGTTGCATTCAGTGGCGGTTATCATGGCCGCACCCTGTTGACTCTGACCCTGACCAGCAAAGTCAAACCCTACAAGGCCGGTTTTGGCCCTTTTGCTCCAGAGGTGTACAAGGCACCATTTGCCTATTGCTACCGTTGCCCATTTAAATCGACCTACCCTGAATGTGGGATGCATTGCCTGGAACATTTTGAACGATTTTTTACCAGCGAGGTTGATCCTGACAATGTCGCTGCCATGATCATTGAACCGGTGCAGGGAGAGGGGGGCTTTGTTGTTCCGCCAAAAGAGTTTCTTCCCGGACTTAAGGCGATCTGTGAAAAACATGATATTGTTTTTATTGCTGATGAAATCCAATCGGGATTTTCCCGAACTGGAAAAATGTTTGCCACTGACCATTTTGCTGTTGTTCCCGATCTGATGACAGTCGCAAAATCGATTGCGGCTGGGTTGCCGGTCAGTGCTGTGGTTGGTCAGGCGGAAATCATGGATGCGCCGGCACCCGGACAGCTCGGCAGTACCTATGGCGGAAATCCGGTCGCCTGCGCTGCGGCTCTGGCGGCTATTGACCAGATTGAGAAGGATTCTCTTGCCGAGCGGGCCGAAGTTATTGGCAGGAAAATAACGGCCACAATGGAAGAGTTGCAGCAGCAGTTCCCGCAGCTTGGTGATATCCGCTCATTAGGAGCTATGGTTGCCGTAGAATTTGTTCAAACCCCGGAGACTAAAGAGCCGGATAAAGATGCGGTAACAGCAATCATCAGAGGCTGTTTCAAGCGTGGTCTGCTGGTTATCAGCTCTGGTTTGTTTGGCAATGTTATCCGTTTTCTGCCACCGTTGGTGATGACTGATGCACAGTTAGAGCAGGCAATGTCCATTTTTAGTGAAGCGGTTGCTGAAGTCTTTGGTGATAAGTGACAAGGAGAGGTTATGGGAGATAAAACATCTGCAGGAAACCGGGGTAAGAGTGCCGGTTCCGACTGTTATGTTGAGCTGGAACTGACAGCTGCCGGGGGGATTCAGCTTGAGTTGAAAAGTAAGGTAAAGGCACTGTTTGGTGCCAAAATAGAGTCACTTTGCCTTACGGTTCTGCACCATTTTGATATTGAAAACGCCAATATTTATATCGAGGACAGCGGCGCTCTTGACCATGTTCTTGCCGCCCGGGTTGAAGCTGCAATCAGAAAACAGGTTGAAACCGATAAGGAATTTTTACTCGATATCCTGCCGCAAAACCAAAACGGGTCGGCGCGGGGGAAAAACCGCAGGTCGCGCCTTTATCTTCCGGGAAACACTCCAAAGCTTTCACTGAATGCCGGTGTTTACGGGGCTGATGGAATTATTCTTGATCTGGAGGATTCGGTTGCGGCAGACAAAAAGTTTGAAGCGGCCATTCTGGTGAGGAATACATTGCGGGCCACCGATTTTTATGGTGCTGAACGGATGGTGCGGATCAATCAGGGAGCAAAGGGGCTGGCTGATCTTGAGTTCATCGTTCCCCACTTTGTTAATCTGATTCTGGTACCAAAGTGTGAAAGTGCAGAGCAGCTTCAGGCCATCAACACAAGGATCAGGCAGCTTCAGGAAAACAGCAATACAGTAAACCCGATTCATCTGATGCCGATTCTTGAGAGTGCCAAGGGGGTGCTGAATGCGTTTGAAATTGCTTCGGCAGACAATGTTGTCGCTCTGGCCATCGGCCTTGAGGATTATACTGCCGATCTGGGTGTACAGCGGACTGAAGCCGGAACCGAATCGTTTTTTGCTCGCTGTCAACTGGTAAATGCCGCGACGGCTGCAGGAATCCAGGCGATTGATTCGGTTTTCTCCGATGTGTCAAATATGGAGCTGCTGGCTGAGGTCGTCACAAAATCAAAAGCTCTCGGTTTTAACGGCATGGGCTGCATTCACCCGCGTCAGATCAAGGTTGTTCACGAAAACTACGCGCCGGGAAAAACTGAAATTGAAACAGCCAAGAAAATCGTCAATGCCTTCCATATTGCAACAGAAAAAGGGCTTGGAGTGGTCTCTCTCGGTTCAAAAATGATTGATCCTCCGGTGGTCAAACGGGCACAGACGACGATTGATATGGCTATTGATGTTGGCATGCTGGATCAGGACTGGAGGGATAATTATGCCGGTTGAACTTGTTAAAAACAGTGTCGGGCGGATGGTGCCGACAGAGATTAATGGAAAACCAGCCGTTCCCTTTCAGGGAGTGGGCGGTTACAAGCCAGAAGGCCGGATCCATGCACCAAAGATCGCTTCATGCGCCGACTATCCCCTGGATGGCAACAAGCAGGTCGAAAGTCTGAAGGCAGCACTGATCAAAGCTGGCCTCAAAGATGGGATGACAATTTCAACCCATCATCACTTTCGCAATGGCGATCTGATTGCTGTAGAGATTTTCAAGATTGCGCAGGAACTTGGGGTGAAAGATCTGATCTGGTTCCCCTCAGCTGCATTTCCATGTCAGGAAGCGATTATAGAACAACTCGAAAATGGGACAATTCACCATATCGAAGGGAGTCTGAATGGCCCCCTGGGTGAATTTGCATCGCAGGGGAAAATGCGGGGCACAGGGGTTCTCCGCTCCCACGGTGGCCGCTATCAGGCTGTTCAGGATGGTGAAGTCGAGATCGATATTGCGGTGATTGCCGCGCCGACAGCCGATCCTTTCGGCAATGCCAACGGTGTTGATGGTCCCTCAGCCTGTGGTCTGCTGGGGTTTGCTCTGGCCGATTCTGAATACGCCGACAAGGTTATTGTGGTCACCGACAATCTGGTGCCGTTCCCCTGCATTCCCTGGCAGATACAGGGCAACCACGTTGATTATGTGGTTGAGGTAGAGCAGATTGGTATTCCGGAGCGGATTGTTTCGGGAACCACAAAAATTACTAAAAGCCCCGATCGGCTCCATATTGCAGAATTGACTGCCCGCTTCTGTGAAGAAGCTGAACTGGTTCGCGACGGTTTTTCCTTTCAGGCAGGAGCCGGTGGCACATCACTTTCTATTGGCAACTTCTTTGGTGAAATTATGCGCCGCAAGGGGATCAAGGCCCGTTTTGCCCGGGGTGGCAGCAACAAATATCTGGTTGAGATGTTTGAAGAGGGGTTGATCGATTATATCCTTGATGGCCAGACCTTTGATCTCGACGGGATCCGCTCGATGCGGGAGAATCCCCACCACGTTAATACCAGCCCCTTCACCAGTTACAACTATCACGGTAAAGGTAATTTTGCCGGACTGATCGATATTGTCATCCTGGGTGCGACAGAGGTTGATCTCAACTTCAATGCCAACGTGGTGACCCACTCGGATGGCAAGTTGCTGCACGGTATCGGTGGCTGGCAGAACTGCCTGTTCGGTAAAAATGTCATCCTGCCGATTCCGCTGTTCCGTAACCGGATTCCGGTTGTTTGTGACGAAGTTACAACGATCTGTGGGCCGGGCGAATTGATCGATATTATCGTGACCGAACGGGGAATTGCTATTAATCCCAGACGGACAGATCTGCTGGAAAAAATGAAAGATTCAAATCTACCGATAAAAACCATCCAGGAATTAAAAGAGGAGGCCGAGCGTATCTGTGGTGTCCCGGCCAGGCCTCAATTGAGTGATGAGATTATCTCTGCGGTGAAATGGGTAGATGGAACCATTATTGATGTTGTCAGAAAAATAGCTGATTAAATTTTGACTTAAAAGGAGAACAGGACAATGGCAAAAAGGACAATCGTTAATATGCCCGGAGATGGTATTGGTAAAACTGTATTACCTGCAGCAGTGCGGGTTCTGGATGCAGTCGGCTTTGAAGCTGACTATGTCCACGCTGATATCGGTTGGGAGTTCTGGTGCAAAGAGGGAAACCCGCTGCCGCAGAAGACCCTTGACCTGCTCAAAGAGCACAAAATCTCCCTGTTTGGTGCGATCACCTCCAAGCCGAAAACTGAAGCACTTGAAGAACTTGATCCGGCGCTTAAGGACAAAGGTTATGTCTATTTCAGCCCGATCGTTGGTCTGCGCCAGCACTTTGATCTCGATATCTGTGCCCGTCCGTGTAAATCATTCAAAGGAAATCCACTGAACTTTATCCGCAAAGGACCCAAAGATACGATTGAGGAGCCGGAGGTTGATGTTGTGGTGTTCCGCCAGAACACCGAGGGGCTCTACGGTGGTGTCGAGTGGACCAATCCACCGCAGGATGTTCATGATGCCCTGATGACCCATCCCCAGTTCTCCAAAAACTTTGGCTGGTGTCCAAAAGAGGAGGTGGCTATTTCAACCCGGATTTTTACCAAAAAATATTCGGAACGGATTATCCGTGCTGCTTTTGAATATGCCAAAAAACATGGCTACGAGCGGGTGACTTTATGTGAAAAACCCAACGTCCTACGGGAAACTTCCGGGATGATGCTGGCGATCTGTCGGGAGATGGAAAAAGAGTATCCAGGAATCTGGTTCGATTACTCTAATATTGATGCCCAGATGATGTGGTTGACCAAAGACCCAGAAAAATACGGTGTCATTATTGCCGGCAACATGTTTGGTGACATTGTCTCCGACGGTTTTGCCGGACTGGTTGGTGGGCTCGGCTTTGCCTGCAGTGCCAACATTGGTGAAGAAGTTGCCATCTTTGAGCCGACCCACGGTTCTGCACCTAAATATGAAGAGCTGGATCCTTCGATTGTCAACCCGATCGCCATGATTCTCAGTGCCTGTATGATGCTTGATCACATCGGTGAAACCGAGAAGGCTGAGCGAATCCGCAATGCGGTTGCTAAAGTGGTTGAAGAGGGCAAGGTTCGCGCCTATGACATGCTCAAGCTGCGTGGCTGTCAGGAAGTGATCGATCAGGGTGCTGCGACGACAGATCAGATGGCTGATGCTATTATTGCAGCCCTTTAGCAATTAATTCATAAGGATATGAAAAATATGGATATTTTGGAACTCTGGCCAGAAATTGACTGGATCAAGGATGCTGATCTGCGTGGAAAAGTGGCAAACGTCTGGGAAGCTGCTCTTGAGAGAAGTGTGCTGACTGCTGAAGATCTGAACACCATTCCGTTTACCCTGCTCTGTGGCCCCGATTTGAAGGTCACCTTCATGGATCATAAACGGGCTGTCGTGCATATTGCGAAGGATGCAGGGGAAAAGTGTAATTCGTTCTTTCATGGCGAACTGCCGGTCAATATGGATGTGCTGATTGCCGGAGCAATTCTGGCTGATGTCGGTAAACTGCTCGAATATGTCCTCGATGATGAGGGAAAAGCGGTTCAGGGAACTTACGGAAAGTATCTGCGTCATCCTTTCAGCGGTGTTGCTCTGGCTGAAGAGTTCGGTGTCCCTGCAGAAGTGACCCATATCGTTGCTGCACACGCTGGTGAGGGCGATATGGTCAAGCGGACAACGGAAGCCTATCTGGTGCATCATGTTGATTTCATGACTTTTCTGCCGTTTAAATCGCGGCTACAAGTTTGAAAATGGTACTGCCGTAGCAAAACCAGGACAGCCCCCGATATAGCTGGGGACAGTCCCGAGTTAGCTCCGTTGTACTGTCAAAAAGTGCTTAATCTAGCACCATTAGGGACAGCCCCTGATTTACCAAGAAATTTAGAAGGAGAATAAAATGGGACAGACTCTGATCGAAAAAATACTGGCGAACCACTCCGATCAGGATGTGGTGAAACCGGGTGAGATTGTTGATATCGAGATTGATGTACGGGTTGCACGCGATTTTGGTGGAGCCAATGTGGTCAAAAATCTGGTCAATAACGGTCTCGATGTCGATGATCCGGCCAAGACCTTTTTTACTTTTGACTGCAACCCAACCGGTTCAGACCAGAACTATGCGGCCAATCAACAGTATTGCCGCCTTTTTGCCCGGGAAAAAGGGATAAAGGTTTTTGATATTGATGCCGGAATTGGAACTCATCTGGTGATTGAGGAGGGGATTGCTGTCCCGGGTTCTACGGTTATTTCCACCGATTCTCATGCCAATATTCTTGGTGCCATTGGTGCTTTTGGTCAGGGGATGGGGGATCAGGATATTGCTGCTGCCTGGGCCAGTGGCAAGAGCTGGTTCAAAGTGCCGAAGTCGGTAAAAATTACCCTGAATGGCCAGCGACCGGAGAATATCAAGGCAAAGGATCTTGTTCTGAATCTGCTGAACAAATTCGGTGCCAGTCAACTGCTTGGTTATTCGGTTGAAGTGTATGGCGAGGAAGTTGAAAAACTGAGTTTGGATGAGCGGATTACCATTTCGTCTATGGCAACGGAAATGGGGGCCATTATTGTTCTGTTCCCTCCATCTAACGAAGTGATTGCTTATGCCGAAGAGCGGTCCGGCCGTAAAGTTGAAAATCTGACTGCTGATGCTGATGCTGTTTATGACCAGAGTTTTGATATTGATCTTAGCAGCTTTGTGCCGATGATGTCACGCCCTGGACACCCTGATGATACGATTGAAATCAATAGCGTTAAAATGACGAAAATTGACTCAGCTTTCATCGGAAGCTGCACTAATGGTCGCTATTCCGACATGGTGGCAGCAGCCAACATTTTAAAAGGGCGCAAAGTTGCCCCCGGTGTGGTGCTGAAAATTGTTCCGGCAACTGATGCCATCTGGCAGCAATTGCTTAATGAAGGATACATCAAAATCTTTAAAGATGCCGGTGCGTTAGTTAGCAATGCCGGTTGTGCCGGTTGTGCCGCAGGACAAGTGGGGATGAACGGTCCAGGTGAAGTGACAATAAGTTCCGGTAACCGTAACTTTGCCGGAAAACAGGGGGCCGGAAAGGTTTATCTTGGCTCTCCAGCTGCGATTGCGGCATCAGCAATTGCCGGATACATCACAACTCCTGCCGAAATTCCCGACATTCCGGCGATCTTTTCTCCCAAGGGTGATTTTGAGACCCACGCAAAAAGCAACAGGAAAGCTGCAGTGGAACATCCTGCCATTATTGAAGGCAAGGTCTGGATTGTTGAGGAGGATAATATTGATACTGATATGATCTTCCACAATCGTTATCTGACTATTACCGATATCAACGAAATGGGGCAGTATGCTTTTGATAATCTTGCCGGCTGGGAAGATTTTGCCCGAAAGGCGGAACCTGGCGATATTATTATCACCGGTAAAAACTTTGGTGCCGGAAGTTCGCGCCAGCAGGCGGTTGACTGTTTCAAGGCACTGGGTGTCCAGGCGATTGTCGCTGAATCCTTTGGTGCAATTTACGAACGGAATGCCATCAATGCTGCATTCCCGATCCTCACTTATGAAGATATCTCTGCCCTTGAGTTGCAACAGCGCGACCAGGTGAAAATCGATTTTCTGGCTGGAACAATCACCAGCAGTAAAACAGGAAAAACAGTTCAGATTGGTAAGTTTTCCAAGGTGCAGATGGAGATTTACCAGCGTGACGGGTTGTTGAATTAATCGTACTTTTGATCCTGTAGCGAAGAGAAGCTGTTCACCGCTTCCATTGGAGAAAGAAATGGGAAAAACATTTGTTGAGAAAATACTGGGAGCTGAAACGGGAGCGATTGTTTTCCGCAAGCCCCAGATTGTCCTGACCCACGATAACACCGCCAGTATCGAAAAAACTTTTGAGCAGATGGGCGGAACCAGGGTAGCTGACCCGGATCAACTATTGGTTGTTCTCGATCACAATGCCCCGCCGACAAATGCCAAACTGGCAAATCAGTATCAGGCCATTCGTGATTTTGTCAAAGCTCAGGGAATCAATAAGTTCCATGATGTCTCGCAGGGGATCTGTCATCAGTTGATGGCCAACCACGCCAGACCGGGGATGATCATTGTCGGTTCTGACAGTCATACCTGCACGGCTGGCGCATTTAACGCGCTTGCTGCCGGGATCGACAGAACGGAATCGGCCGGGTTGTGGAAACGGGGTGAAACCTGGTTTAGAGTTCCTGAATCATTGAAAGTGACCCTGAGTGGAAAATTGCAGCCGGGCGTTTATGCCAAAGATATTTCACTCTGGATTATCGGCATGATCGGTTCTGCTGGTGCCAATTATATGAGCATCGAATATCACGGCGACGGAGTGAAAACCCTTTCCATGGCGCAACGGATGACTTTGACCAATCTTGCGTCTGAAATGGGGGCAAAAAATGCAGTTTTTCCCGCCGATGATGTGCTGGCTGAATTTCTCGGGGGTAGAAACGGGACACCGGTCTGGGCCGATGACGACGCTGTTTACGCCCGTGAAATTGAAATCAATCTGGATGAACTGTTTCCACTGGTTGCAGCACCCCATCATGTTGACAATGTCAAGGCCGTTTCAGAAGTGCAGGGGACAAAAGTCCAGCAGGGACTGATTGGCACCTGTACCAATGGTCGACTTGAGGATATCCGGATTGCGGCCGAGTTGCTGAAAGGGAAAAAGGTTGCTGCTGGTTTTCAGCTACTGGTGATTCCCGCTTCACAGGAAATCTATCTGCAGGCCATGGAGGAGGGGTTACTGGCTGACCTGATTCATGCCGGTGCCAGTGTCCTGTCTTCCTCCTGCGGGCCCTGTCTGGGAACGGGGCAGGGGATCCCGGCTGATGGTTATACAGTTATTTCTACCGCGAACCGTAACTTCAAGGGCAGGATGGGAAATCCTGAAGCACAGATTTATCTGGCTTCGCCCGCCTGTGTCGCCATGTCGGCTATTGCTGGTGAAATTACCGATCCACGGGGAAAAGAATATGACGATAAATATCAGTTTAAACAGGAGCAGAGTGCCACGGTTCAGGTCAAAGCAGAGGACAACCGTTACCAGAATGCCACCTGGAATTATGCTGATGTTGATGATCTGAATACCGATCTGATGTTTGCTGGCAACCTCACCTATCAGGTTCTCAGCTCCGATCCGGAAGCAATTATGCCCCATCTATTCAAGGGGTTTGATGATAGTTTCAGCGAGAAGGTTAGAGCAGGAGATGTCGTTGTTGCCGGTGAAAACTTCGGTTGTGGCAGTTCTCGGGAGCATCCGGCTGTTGGACTTGCCCATGCCGGGGTCAAAGCGGTCATTGTTAAATCGGTTAATCGGATCTTTTATCGCTCATCCGTCAATCAGGGACTGCCGATTATCGTCCTGCCGGAGGTGGTCGACGCCTACAGCCCCGGTGACAAGGTTAATGTCAGTCTCGAGACTGGAACCATCAGAGTGAATGAGAATGAATTCAAATTTGCACCACTACCCGATGAATTGATGGCCATCTTCGCCGCCAAAGGGCTGGTGAACTGGATAAAAGAGAATTAATCACATTAAGGGAGTTTTATGAAAGGTGCAGAAGTACTAGTGCAAATGCTCCAGGGGCAGGAGGTAAAAGTGATCTTTGGTGTTCCTGGTGATACCAGCATTGCTTTGTATGAAGCTTTGTATGATGCCTCATCGGAGATTAAGCACGTGCTCGCCAGAGATGAGCGGTCAGCATCTTTCATGGCAGATATCTACGCACGTTTAACTCATAAGCCGGGTGTTTGTGAATGTCCCAGCGGTGCAGGTGCCCTCTATTCGGTACCGGGAATTGCAGAGGCCGATGCATCATCAATTCCGGTTATCCTGATTACGAACGATAATGTTCTGGCCGGTGAGGGGAAAAAAACCATTACCGAGCTTGACTGCGAATCGTTGTTTAAAACCATTACCAAATGGTCAAGTTTGATGAAGCAGGGTGATAAAATTCCGGAGACGATTCGCCGGGCATTCAGAATTGCGACCAGTGGCCGACCTGGAGCAATCCAGTTAGCCATTCCTGGTGAGGTTTCGGGTGGAGAATTTACTGGTGATACAAACGATATCTATCCCGCTGCCGAGTGTTGCTCCTACCCCTCCTATCGAACCCGGGGTAGTCGTCAGGCACTTGAACAGCTGGTAGAGCATCTGCACCATGCAGAACGTCCGGTCATTATTGCGGGTGGTGGTGCCAACCACTCTCAGGCAGGGGAAGAGATCAAAGCCGCAGCGGAGTGGCTGTCTGCTCCGGTTGTTACCACGATTTCTGGTCAGGGAATCATTGCTGATGAACATCCGCTGGCACTGGGAGTTATCGGTGATAACGGTTTCCACCCCCATGCGATACGGGCCGTTGAAGAAGCCGATGTTCTCCTCTATGTCGGTTGTAAAATGGGTTCGGTTTCGACAATCAAGTGGTCATTACCCTCACCAAAAGAAGGACGTAAAATTCTTCAGATCGACCTTGATCCAGAGTTATTGTCCAACAATTTCCACAACACTCTCAGTGTCGCTGGTGATGCCAAACTGGTTTTTACCGATCTGGTGATCCTGCTTAAGGGGCAGGGAGCTGCCCGCACTCCATCGGCCTGGCTTGATAATCTGAATGCTGAACGGGCCAAATTCTGGCTTGATGCTGAAGCCATGCTGCAGGCGGATGATACCCCGCTGAAGCCGCAACGGATTATTGCCGCATTAAACAAGCGACTTCCGTCACCATCAATCGTTATTTCTGATGCTGGAACACCGACGCCGCACATCACCAGATATCTGAAACTGGGTGGCAATGGTTCCAGGTTTATTATTCCGCGTGCTTATGGTGGCCTTGGATACGCTATCCCGGCACTGGTTGGTGCCCACGAAGCCCGTCCTGATGCCCGCCTGATCGGCCTGTTTGGTGATGGCAGCCTGGGGATGTCTGCAGGCGAATTGGAAACCCTTGCCCGGTTGAAGATTCCGGCAGTGATGATCCACTTCAATAACTCCTGCTTTGGCTGGATCAAGGTTCTCCAGTTATTACACGCTAAAAGCAAATTTTATTCCGTCGATTTTACCCCGGGAAGCCCGGCCAAGGTTGCTGAGGGTTTCGGGATAAAATCGCGTCAGGTGAGTACGCCGGAAGAGTTGGAGGCGGGTCTCGATGAAGCCTTTGCTTACACTGGACCATTCTTCCTTGATGTGATTACCGAGCCTGAAGTTGATCAGATCCCACCGGTTTACAAATGGCTTAAACTGGTTGAAGAAAATAAAAAAGGATAGTGACATAAGGAAAATCGGTTTAATTGCACCGATTGACCTGCTGGATGGCAATGACAGGAATGCGCTGATCAAACGAATTGTTTACAATCTAACAGTTCAGCTCTTCCTGGTGGTTACACATATCATTCATCTTTTTTGATGAACTCATAAATTTGTTTTTCGGCTGCAGTGAGTTGTTCATTGCAGTCGTAAGTTTTGTTGAGGAAATAGTGATAAAAATCGTGGCGCAAGCTATCGCGGTTACCAATCACAAACCACTTGTTTCTGGTCCAAATGAACGGGGAAAGATCCTCTTTTCCCTGTTCAAACATTCCGATTAAAGCTTCTGCTTTATCAGCGATAATATCGACCGACTCTCCACCAATTTTTTTGATTAATTCACGTGCATCAGGATGCTCGACCTGAATTTTAAAGTTATGTGGCATCGACCCCATACAAATATAGCGAATACCAACCCCGCGAGCGGCTGCTTTCTCAATATGAAAAGCCAGTCGCTTCCCACTGTGTGGGAACAGGCGAATGTAGAGCTCAGATTGTGCATGA
>Ga0256913_10001175_pt1 | contig 13527 bp, 15 predicted proteins | sample Axial_MatmetaG_FD_185970 | JGI IMG/M metagenome (GOLD analysis project Ga0256913, IMG submission 185970) | Deep-sea worm associated microbial mat communities from Axial Seamount, Juan de Fuca Ridge, Pacific Ocean - Axial_Mat | ecosystem: Environmental > Aquatic > Marine > Oceanic > Microbial...
AAAATCTAGTCTTATTGCTTTTGAAGTGATGCTTACACCCTCTACTTGTGTAGATGTAGTACTATTTTCATTTGCCATTACTAATGTAGCAGCTATCGATGAAAGTAAGATAACTTTTTTCATTTCTTTTCCTTGTTTGATTGTGATTGCGGAAGTATAAAAAATTTTGATTACATTTTGATTACATAGAGGTTACGCCAAAGGCGTAAAGGGTTATTTATAGATTGAGTGTGTTGCACCTTTACTTTTAAGGTACTCTAACATATTTTTTTGCCCTAGCTTTTTAGCATAATCCATAGCACTCATACCTGCTTTATCTGTAACATTGATATTGGCACCATTTTCTAGTAGTATATCAACCATACTAGTATCTCTAAAGCATGATGCTAACAATATAGGAAGCATTCCGCTTTTTCTTTTGGTAGAGTTGATATCCATACCTTTTTGTATGCAATATTTGAGTATATCTTCTCTTTTAAATTTGATAGCCAAATCTATAGCACTAATACCATCCCTATCAACTTGCTCTATATCCACACCATACTCAACAAGTAACTCTATAGCTTCAAGAGATGCCCCTTCTCTAATAGCCCAAAAGAGTATATTGGTCTCATCTGGCTCATCAAGTTCATACTCTGCACCTATGATGACATCTTGATTTAGATCTACTCCACTTTGAAGGATTTTTTTCATCCTAACAAGCGAATCTTGCTTTATAGCCTCTAACAACTCTTGCATACTATGACCCAAAAGGATTTAATCCACCAAGCATACCCATAGCTTGTGATTTTTTATTATCTTCTACCATCTTGTTGACATCATTGATAGCACTTATGAGCAAAATCTGCAATGACTCTTTATCTTCTAGCAAACTATCATCTATATTTAGATCTATAATCTCTCCAGCACCATTGGCTCTAACTTCAACCATACCTCCACCAGCTTTGGCTGTGAGTTCTACACTTTTGGCTTTCTCTTCAAGCTCTTTGGCTTTCTCTTGCATCTGTTGCATCATCTCATTCATCTTACCAAGATCTAATCCCTCAAACATTACTGCAATCCTTCAAATTGTTGTGCTATTGTGTTGTCATCATTTAGTATCACGATTTTTGGCTTATAGCTATCGGCCTCTTTCTCATCCATAGATGCATAAGCTATAATGATGATTTTATCACCTTTGTGTACTTTTCTAGCAGCTGCTCCGTTGAGACAGATATCTCCTTTGCCTCTTTCTCCCTTTATGATATATGTAGAAAATCTCTCTCCATTGTTGATATTGACGATATCTACCTTTTGACCTACTCTCATATTGGATGCTTCAAGCAACTCTTCATCTATAGTGATAGAGCCAACATAATTAAGATTTGCATCTGTTACAGTAGCTCTATGTAGTTTTGAATAAAGCATTGTTATATTCATACTATTCCTGCCTAAAAGTTTTATAATTATTATTATACCCAAAATATTGGTTAATCAAAAGGATTGATATATTCCCAAATTTCAAATTATGCATTATGGTTTTACCAAAGTAGTGCTAATTGGCAAATTTCTAATACATAATTTGGACTAATATAATTGTACCATACCTTAAAAAAAATAAATCCGATACAACTAAAACACAGTAGGCTGTATGGCTTCGTTGGATACGCCGCCTTGGGCGTTGACCTCTGTTAGTTTGTCCCATAGTTGGGTGGCTATGGTGTCGTAGCGTTTGGATGTCTCACAATTTGGAGCTAGTATGGTGATTGGGATACCACTATCGCCACCTTCTCTGATGGCTGGTTCAATTGGGATTTCACCTAGTATTTTAGTGGAGTAGGCATCTGCTAGAGGTTGGGTGGTGCCTTTGCCAAATATATCGTACTCTTTGCCACTATCTGGACAGATAAATCCACTCATATTTTCTACTATTCCAGCTATTGGGATGTTGAGCTGGGTAAACATATCCATACTTCTTATGGTATCATCTAGTGCTACTTTTTGAGGGGTGGTTACACATACTCCTGCTGTTACTGGTAGGTTTTGAGCTAGAGCTAGTTGAGCATCTCCTGTACCTGGAGGCATATCAAAAAGCAATACATCCAAATCGCCCCATTTGATATCTTCTAGCATCTGCTCAATCGCTTGAGTAACCATAGCTCCTTTCCATATAAGTGATGCACCTCTATCTACAAGTGAGCCTATAGACATCACTTTGATATCGTGAGCTGTGATTGGTACTATAGTGTTGCCCAAAAAAGCTGGTTGAACACCCTCTATACCCATCATTCTTGGGATATTTGGTCCATATATATCAGCATCTAGTAGCCCTACTCTCTTGCCCTGTTTGGCTAGAGCTATAGCAATATTTACAGTGGTGGTGGACTTGCCTACCCCACCCTTGCCTGAGCTTACCATTACAAAGTTTTGGATGTTTGGTAGGACATTTTTGCCTCCTGAGCTAGTTACTCTTGGCATTTTAGGTTTGATGATGTTGACATCTATCTCATAATCACCTAGATAAGATAGCAAAGTCTTTATCTCGCTTCTAAGTTCACCTTCAATCTTGATAGAGGATGATGGTATATCAAGAGTAACAGATATGCTACTCTCATCAAAAGAGATATCTTTTACAAATCCAAACTCCACTATGCTTTTGCTAAAGCCAGGGTATATAACTCTAGCTAATTTCTCTTGGATTTTTGTAAGTGTTGGCATATAAAATCCTTATATAGGTAATACCCTGATATTTTCATCTAGTTTTTCTTTAAGAACGCTCTCTATAGCATAAAGTGTACCAGTACTAGCACTAGCACATCCACTACAAGCACCTAGATATCTGATATATACATCTATGTGAGTACCATTTTCTTTGATATCTAATATCTCCATATCTCCACCATCCATCACTAACATTTGGCGGATGTATTTATCTATAGTACTTTCGACTGCTTTTAGCTTTTGTACCAAAGTCATCTGTGCAAATGGTACCTCTTGCCCTGCTCCACTTGCATCAGCTGCTGCTGCCATTTTCTCTTTTTCGTACTCTTCTAGTAAATCAACTAGATATATCTCTTTGGCCTCGTGTCCACCAGGACGGATACAAGATTTACAAAATGCTCCAGCTTTTGTGTAGTCTGTGATTTGCTCTACTGTTGTCAAATCATTGAGACGGATAACCTCTCTAAGTGTACCTAATGATACTCTAGCACACTCACACACTATGATGTCATCTTCAAAGCTATCCATATCGACACCTTTGTATTGTGAGGCTGCTTTTTTGATAACATCATAAGCCATAACACTACAGTGCATCTTTTGTGGTGGCACGGCTGGAGTGTCTGGGTTGTCTCTCATAGCTTTTTCTACATCTATGTTTGTGATTTTGACCGCTTCATCTACTGTTTTGCCTTTGCAAAGCTCTGCCATAGTATCTGAACTAGCTATGGCTGTACCACATCCAAAGCTTTTGAATTTGGATTCTAAAATCTTATCTGTTTTTGGATCTACTACCCAATACAATCTAACAGCATCTCCACAACTCTCAGCACCAAAATCAGCGACTATCAACTCTCCGCCTAACTCTTTGGCTTGTTCTTCTGTAATCTCGCCCATATTTTTTGGGTTGTTCATCAAATCTTGTACTTTTTGGCTGTATTCATCCCAAATACTACCACCTATAAGGCTATCAAATCCCATAATCTTCTCCTCTTATAATCCACTCTCGTGGTCTTTTGGTGTGTATGCGTATGAGCTAGAAATTTCTCTAAGTCTCTTTACTGCTTTGTTTACTATATCTATGGTGTAGTCTATCTCCTCTTTGGTTGTGTATCTACTAAGTGAAAATCTCACAGCAGTATGAGCCAAATCAGCTTCAGCCCCTATAGCTTCCATAACTGGGTTGGATTCTAAATCTTCACTAGCACAAGCACTACCAGTACTAGCTGCTATACCAGCACGGTTTAGATCCCAAAGCATAGATTCACCCTCTATCCCTCTAAATGAGATAAGAAGCGTGTTTGGTGTTCTTTTTTCTCTTGGTGTTACTACAAAAGTATCAGGGATTTTGAGTAGTTCATCTTCTAAATGATCTCTAAGCTCTTTTACATCGTGCATCTCAAAATCCAACGCATCAATAGCAGCTTCCATAGCTTTGCCCATACCTATGATACCTGGTACATTCAAAGTCCCTGAGCGATAACCACCCATTTGTGATCCACCATGAAGTAGAGGTATAAGCTCTCGACCTTTTTTGATATATAGCCCCCCTACTCCCTTTGGTCCGTGGAATTTGTGAGCTGAAAATGTCAGATAATCGACATTGAAGCTCTGTACATTTACAGGGATTTTACCTACTGCTTGGACCGCATCTGTGTGAAAGAGTACATTATGCTCTTTGCAAATCTCACCAATCTCTTGGACAGGAAAGATTGCACCTGTTTCATTGTTTGCCATCATCACTGATACCAAAGCGGTTTTGTCTGTGATGTTGTCTCTAACGCTTTGTGCTTCTATGAGACCATCTTTATTGATAGGTAGATATGTTACACGGCACCCTTGTGATTCTATGAACTTGGCAGTTGCCATTACTGATGGGTGTTCTACTTCACTGATGATGATGTGGTTTTTTCTACCAGTTAGAATGTACTCAAAATAGATACTTTTTAGTACCCAGTTGTTACTCTCAGTAGCACAAGAAGTTACTACTACGCTATCTTCTTTTGGTGCATTTATACCTGCATATATCTTTTGCATTGCTGCTTTTAGTGCAGGGTGCGTCTCACTCGCAAATGAGTGAAGTGAGTTTGGATTGCCGTACTTTTGTACAAAATATGGCTCCATTTCACTAAACACATGCGGGTCAACAATGGTTGTTGCATTATTATCCAAATAAACTCTCATATGATTCCTTCGATTTAATTAAGATATAAATTGTCCTAATTGCTAAAAGCATAATACATCTTTTATCTTAAATTAAAATAAAAATACCTTTTAAAAAAGATGATTATACTCCTAATTGGATTATGATTGACTGTAAAATTGATATTTTTCACATACTTTTGCCATCAGAAGTTTGATGGCGTAGGTGTGTTGATGAGATTATAAAACTCATTTCTGGTTCTCTCATCACTTTTAAATAGTCCTCTAAGTGCAGAGCTAACTGTGGTGGAGTTGATCTTTTGTACCCCTCTCATCTCCATACACATATGTCTTGCGTGTACTACTACAGCTACACCTTTGGGTTGGATAGTCTCTAGTATGGCATCGGCTATCTGTTCAGTCATCTGTTCTTGGATTTGTAAGCGTCTAGCAAATACATTGACAATACGAGGGATTTTGCTAAGCCCTACTACCTTGCCATCTGGTATATAAGCAACATGCACTCTACCGATGATAGGTAACATATGATGTTCACACATAGAGTAAAACTCTATATCTCTAACCAATACCATCTCATCATTGCTAGTAGTAAAGAGTGCTTCATTTAATATCTCGTGTGGGTCTTGGTGATAGCCTTCTGTCAAAAACTGTAAAGCTTTTGTAACTCTTTTGGGTGTTTTTATAAGACCTTCTCTATTTGGGTCTTCGCCTAAAAGTTCCAAAATCTTAGTAACTGCTTGTTCAAATTCTTGCTCTTTTGTCATAACTTTACCTGCTAAAAAAATATCCATATTGTATCAAAATTTGATTTGGAATAAGATTTTTATCAAAATTTGGGTAAAATCACGCAATTTATTATAGTAAAAAGGATAGTAGTGAAAGTTACAGTAAACAAAATTGATGACGCAAACATCACAATCAGTGGTGAGATAGAAAAGAGTGCTATAGACAATATAGTAAACAAACTAGCAAAAGAAGCAGGTAAACAGATCAAAGTGGATGGCTTTAGACCAGGTAAAGTACCTCCTCATATCGTTAAAAAGCTTCATGGTGATAAACTAGAGCAAGATGCTGAAGGTGAAGCACTAAGAGACTTGATGAATGAAGGTTTGAAAGAATCTGGTGTAGAAGTATCAGATATGATAGGTGAACCAGCATTCAAAAAGTATGAAAAAGGTGATGACAAGATTGAAGTAGAGCTTGAAGTATCTCTCAAACCAAAGTTTGAAGCAAAAGATTATAAGAGTGTAATCCCATCATTTGAAAAGCCAGAAGTAGAAGATAGCGAAGTTGATGCTAGAATAGAAGAACTTGCAAAGCAATCAGCTCCACTTGAACCAATCAAAAGAAAAAGAGCAGTAAAAGATGGTGATACTGTTATCATTGACTTTGAAGGTTTTGTAGATGGTGAAGCATTTGATGGTGGAAAAGCTGAAAAATATGCTCTTAAAATCGGTTCTGGTACATTTATCCCAGGATTTGAAGATCAAATCATAGGTATGAAATATGATGAAGAAAAAACAATCACAGTTAAATTCCCAGAAGAGTACCAAGCAGCAAATCTAGCTGGAAAAGATGCAGAGTTCAAAGTAAAACTACACGAAATCCAAGAGCAAGTAGTACCTGAGATAAATGATGAATTAGCACAAAAAATCACAGGAGACAAAGAAGCTACTCTTGAGAGTCTAAAAACAAGAATCAAAGATCAAATCCAAAATGAAAAACTAGCAAAAATCTATCAAGAAGAGCTAAAACCTAAAACAATCGAAGCGTTGGTTAAACACTTTGACTTTGCATTGCCAAACAATATAGTAGAGCAAGAGATTGATGCAAAAGTAAACCAAAAAGCTAGAGAGATGTCAAAAGAGGAGCTTGAAGAGTACAAAAAAGACCCATCAAAAGTAGAAGCACTTAGAGAAGAACTTAGAGATGAGGCAAAAGATTCTGTAAAAGCTACATTTATAGTAGATGAGTTGGCAAAAGCTGAAGGTGTTTCAGTAAGTGATGAAGAGGTTAGCCAAGCGTTGTATTATGAAGCGTTGATGAGTGGTCAAGACCCACAACAAATCATCGAATACTACCAAAAAAATAATCTTCTACCAGCAGTAAAAATGGGTATGATAGAAGATAAACTATTTGGTAAGCTTTTAGGACTTGATTCTTAATCACTTCTACGGGCTTTGCCCGTATTTAATCTACTTTATTATATCATTTAACAAATCTAATTTTATTTTACAAAAGGTACATTTATGAGTTATATCCCATATGTTATAGAACAAACAGGAAGAGGCGAGAGAAGTTATGATATCTACTCAAGACTATTGAAAGACCGTATCATTATGCTAAGTGGAGAGGTCAATGATGCAGTAGCATCATCGATAGTAGCTCAAATGCTATTTTTGGAAGCTCAAGACCCTGATAAAGATATATACTTTTATATCAATTCACCAGGTGGAGTAGTAACAGCAGGACTCTCTATGTATGATACTATGAACTATATCAAGCCAGATATCGTTACTATCTGTATAGGTCAAGCAGCATCAATGGGTGCATTTTTGCTCTCATCAGGAACCAAAGGCAAAAGATATGCCCTGCCACACGCTAGGATTATGATACATCAACCATCAGGTGGTGCTCAAGGACAATCTACAGATATCCAAATCCAAGCACAAGAGATACAAAGACTCAAAGATATGCTCAATGAGATTATGGCAAAAAATTGTGGCAAAAAACCAAAGCAACTTGAAAAAGATACAGAAAGAGATAACTTTATGTCAGCACAAGAGGCTTTGGAGTATGGCTTGATAGACAAAGTCTTAGAAAAAAGCATGTAAGAGGTGAGTAATGGTTAGAGATATCGTTGTATATCCAGACAAAAGATTGAAACTTGTCTCAAAAAAAGTAGAGAGTTTTGATAGCGAACTTCACACTTTGTTAGATGATATGTATGATACTATGATGGCAAAAGGTGGCGTAGGTTTGGCAGCTATTCAGATAGGTGTAGATAAACAGGTACTAATTATCAATATCCCAAAAGAAGATGCCCCAGAGGATAATCAACAACCCAAAGAGAACACCCTAGAGATGATAAATCCAACTATCTTGGAGAGTGAGGGTAGTGAAAAATCACAAGAGGGATGTTTGTCTGTACCAGGAGTTTATGAAGATGTAACTAGAGCCAAAAGAGTCAAAGTAAACTACTGTGATAGAGATGGAGTTGAGCATACTATCGAAGATGATGGTTTCTTGGCTATAGCAATGCAACACGAGATAGATCATCTAAATGGTAAGCTATTTATAGAAAAACTCTCTATTGTCAAACGCAAAAAGTTTGAAAAAGAGTGGAAAAAAAGAGCCAAAAAGAAAAAATAGATTTATAGTACAATAAACAAAAATCTATCCAAAAGGAAATAAACGATGAAAAAGATTATACTAAGCACAGTGGTATCAAGTGTATTGATGCTAGGCACAGTTGGTTGTGCTGATGATACAAAATCAGCTACAAATCATAAAGAAATACAAAAAGTAGTTACAAAAGTATCATTCATAGATAAAAAAAAGGCACTTCAAAATAGAGTAAAAGGCTATAGTAAATATGGTTTTGATATCAAACAAATAAATGATAACCAATACTTATTGAGCATTAAAGATCCTGCAAAGAGTGTAGAACTATTTTTGAATATCTTTAATATCGGTTATTCAGTAGATCTAGAAGATAAACAAGAATTGCAACAAGCATTTAAAGATGCGAGATTTGATGTTAGTGTAGATTGGGAGAAATATATCTCAGATGCACCAAAAAGTGTAGAGGTAAACTACATAGGCAAAGGAGATGAGTCAAAGCCATTTGCTAAATTACTTGCAGAGAAAAAACTAGGTGCATATTTGACATACAAAGGTAATGCTGATTTAAAAAAGATAGAGTTTAAAAACCTAAATGAGACACTATCTGAAAACAATGAGAGTGTAGCATTATTGCTTAAAGATACTGTGATAGATATAAAGCAGTTACCAAATGACAAAAGTAGTAAAAGAGTATATACTATAAAATCAAAAGAGATGAATATTGGCTTTAGTGATGAGTATAACTCCACATCAACTATCGCTTATAAAGATTTAAATTGTGCAATTAATAAATCAAATGCATATCTAGGCAAACAAGAGTGTAAAGTCCCAACTATCGAGATGATTATCGATAAATCAAGCAAAGATGAGATCAAAACTACTCTAAATAATCTAGCATTTGAGTATGAGACTACAGCAAAAAACAATAAAGCAAATGAAGATGTATCATTTAAGATAGATTCAATTAGTGTCAATAAAAACTTTAGTATCAATGATATCAAAGCAAATATCAATGTAGCCAATATGGATGAAAATATACTCAAAGAGTATATGCAACTTATAGAAAATCCATCAAATGATACCCAAAAAGATATGGCAAAACTTATAAAATTGGCAGGATTGATATATAATGGAGGTGCTTATATGGATTATGGCATCTCTATAAATAATATCCAAGGAAATGGAGAGGGTATAGAGTTTGAACTCAAAGATTATACAGAATCTGGAAAAGGTAAATTTGATAACAATATAACATATGATGATAAAGCTACTATCCAATATATCAAACTAAGTGATGCTAAAAACAAAGCTAACGCATTTGAATTAAGAGAGTTTAGATTTGGATATGGGATATATGAATTATTTAACTTTATACCTCAAGCTATGGATATCTTAAGTGTTGTATCTATAGAGGATAATACAACAAAAGTAGAAAATATAATCCAAAGCCAAGGTACACAATTGGCCCAAAAGGTACTAAATCAAGGATTTGGCATATATATAAAACCATTGGGTTATGATCGTGTTAAATTTAGTGATGTATCAAGTAATATTAATTATGATTTGAGTAAAACAGATATCCAGTTAGATGTTAAGATACTTAAAAATAATCTAAAAGCTGATATAGATAACCCAATGTTACCTATGATGCTTTTAGGATATCTCAAAGCAGATGGCAAAATCACAATCCCTCTAAAAGATTTACAAACATTGGCAAAAGAACCAGCATTTGCTATGCTGGGAATGTTGATGTTAATGGCAAAAATAGAGGGTAATAATGCAGTATTTGTTATAGAGTTTAAAGATGGTAAACTCTTTGTCAACGGACAACCAATAATGTAAAAAATAATAATTTGACATATTTTTGAGTTTTTTTTCTCAAAATATGTCATAATTATATTATGAAAATAAAAACAGAACAGAATAATCAAGAAAATAGACTAAACACACTCAAATGTGCCACACTAGATGGTATCAATGCCAAAGTAATTAGCGTAGAGGCTACATTTACCAAAGGATTACCAGGTTTTGCTGTAGTGGGATTAGCAAGTAGTGATATCCAAGAGGCAAAAGAGAGAGTCAAATCTGCACTACTTACAAATGAATTTGTATTCCCACCACTTAAAATCACAGTCAATCTAAGCCCATCTGATATACGCAAAAGTGGAAGCCATTTTGATTTATCTTTGGCTCTTTTGATAGCACTAAACAAAACTACAATAGAAGATGATAAGCTATTTGTATTTGGTGAGTTAGGGCTTGATGGCAGGGTCAAATCAAGCACAATGCTATTTCCTATCATACTCTCACTCAAAGAACAAAATCTAATCAAAAAAGCCATAGTACCAAAAGAGGCTATAGGGTATCTATCGCACATATCAGGAGTAGATTTTATAGCTGTAGAGACTCTACTAGAGGCTATATCTGTTATCAAATCACAAAACTACACATCAAATACCCAAAGATTTGAGTATGATGCAAAAAGTTTTGAGATAGATAATACCAACTACTACTATAAAACCCACTATGAGAGTGATTTTGCAGATGTCAAAGGGCAAATGATAGCCAAAAGAGCCGCTATGATAGCTGCTGCTGGTATGCACAACTTTTTGATGGAAGGTAACCCGGGATGTGGTAAGAGTATGATAGCGAAAAGACTCAAATATATACTGCCACCACTACAAGAAGAGGAGATTTTATCTATCGCAAAGCATCAGTTTTTGGATGGTATAGTACCTACATTTGATGCTATTCGTCCTATGCGTTCTCCTCACCACACTGCTACTAGTGCATCTATATTTGGAGGTGGTTCAGTTAGTGCCAAGATAGGTGAGGTGGCTTTGGCTCACTATGGAGTGCTGTTTTTTGATGAGTTGCCACACTTTTCCAAAAATATATTAGAAGCATTAAGAGAGCCTTTACAAGATAAAAAAGTCCATATAGCAAGAGTCAATGCCAAGATAGAGTATGATGCTGATATTATGTTTGTAGCAGCACAAAACCCTTGTCCTTGTGGTAATTTGCTATCAAAGACCAAAGAGTGTAGATGTAGCGAAATGGAGATAAAACGCTACAAAAACAGACTCTCAGACCCATTTTTGGATAGGATAGATATCTTTGTGGTGATGCAAGAAGTTAGTAGTGAAGACAAGGCAGATATCACATCCAAACAGATGCACAGTAGTGTCATAGAGGCTTTCAAGCGACAAAAACAAAGAGGTCAAATCAGACTCAATGGTAAGCTCAGTGAAAATGAGATAGAGAGATACTGCGTACTAGATAGCCAAGCTAAAGCTATACTAGATAGTGCCACAAGCAAATTTGCACTATCTCATAGAAGTATAGCCTCTATCAAAAAAGTAGCTAGAACCATAGCAGATATCAATGCACATACCGATATAACCAAAAAAGATATCCTAGAAGCACTAAGCTACAGAAGAAGAGCAAAATAGTTCAAAAAATTTGATATTATTTATAAAGTTAAACTATTTTTTTGATATAATAATCTCTATAACGTACACTATAGAGGTTATTTATGAAACTTACACTGCGTCAGTTAGAGATATTTTTAAATGTAGTAGAATCAGGGCATCTTACAAATGTAGCCAAATCAATGAGTCTTAGTCAATCAGCCGTATCTATGTCTATCAAAGAGCTAGAGGGGATTTTAGGCAAGCCGCTGTTTGATAGAATCAACAAAAAGCTAGTCCTCAACGAGATGGGTAGGGCGTTTTATAAAGAGATAGCACCTATATTTAAAAAACTAAGTGACATAGAGTATGAGTTTCAAAATGCCGAAAACAAAGGTATGATAAGAGTAGGGGCAAGTACAACTATAGTGGATTATCTGATGCCTTCAATCATATGTAGCTATATGAATCTATACCCAGATGTCAAAATCACCCTCAAAGAGGGTAACACCAAAAAAATCAAAGAGTTGCTAAAAAAAGGTGAGATTGATATAGGATTTGTCGAAGGTTTTGTATCTGATAGTGAGATAATCAAAGAAAAAATAGGAGTAGATGAACTAATCATCGTTACTTCACACAAAGATATGGCAAAATCGTGCAATATAGAAGATTTGGCAAATAAACGGTGGGTACTTAGAGAGGAAGGCTCAGGTACCAGAGAAGTGTTTTTGGACTATATAAAGGGCAGAACAGAGCCATTGAATGTATTTTTCGAGTTGGGACACACCGAATCTATCAAAAGCATACTACAAAACAGAGAGTGCCTTAGCTGTATATCCAAAATTGCTGTCCAAAAAGAGTTGGATGATGGTACGCTATATCAAGTCAAAGTCAAAAAATTTGATTGCAAACGAGACTTTTTGATGATATACCACAAAGACAAATACAAAAGCGTACTGTTTGACAAATTTGTCTATTTTGCCAAACGACTTATGACACAGATGATAGGTAAATAATTAGTAGCAAAGCCAAAGTACTTCAAAAATCTGCTCAGATTTAACAAAATCACTACATTAAAAATTTAGACTATTTATTGGTAGAGCAATAAAGGATTTATAACCAATGATTTTACTCTTACACCAAATGAAGTGATACAACACTATCAAAATCAATATGAGGTTGAAAGAGCTTTTAAAATATCTAAAACTGACCTTAGGATTAGACCTATATATCATAGACTTGAAACAAGAATTAAAGCTCACATACTTATTAGCTTTGTATCATATGCTATTTATAAGGAATTTGAGAGAAAGCTAAAAGTTAATAACATTAGGTTTAATTTCTCTCAAAAGCTTTTACGAGACATCATTAAGCATATGTTTGCCATTAATATTGATGGCAAACTTATGTATTTAAAGTTTGATAATATTCAACAAAAGCTATTTGATGTGATTTATAGCTAAAAGTGTGTGTCCATATGAGAAAGTCAGGATATTCATCCGGATTAAACTCTGGTGAATATGGAGGTAGATAAAAGATAGCAATCTGTTTATTGTGTTCTTCTATCCAAGCACTTACTTGTTTTGCGTGATGTACTCTAAGGTTATCTACAATAAGATAAACCTTTTTATCATTAGAGTCTATTACCTTTTGCATAAAATCAATAAATCTATCTATATTGATACTCTCATCATATAAAGCAAACATACTTTTACCTGTATTAGTAATAGCACTAACCATATTGATTCTAAATTTCTTTGCAGGATGTTCAAGTATAGGTTTTATTTCACGGTAATTCAAGTTTAACAAATTTTTAACATTAAACAGTATAATACAGTTATGAAAAGATTATTAGAAGAGTTTCGGAAATTACCAGATTACAGAAAAAATAAGGTAGCCTACACAAATCCAG
>Ga0256913_10001176_pt1 | contig 13524 bp, 7 predicted proteins | sample Axial_MatmetaG_FD_185970 | JGI IMG/M metagenome (GOLD analysis project Ga0256913, IMG submission 185970) | Deep-sea worm associated microbial mat communities from Axial Seamount, Juan de Fuca Ridge, Pacific Ocean - Axial_Mat | ecosystem: Environmental > Aquatic > Marine > Oceanic > Microbial...
CAAAATCTATCTTGCCATCACTTTTTTTGATTTTTTTGCAAAGTGAAGCTTTAGAGTCATCTTGTGGCACGGGTGTAATTGAACTAAACTCTCTAATTGTCTCTAATGTCAAAACACAAGCATCTTTAGTTAATTGTGCCATTAGTGCATATAGTCTCATTGTTGGTGGGATGATAAACTCTTTGATTTTGAGTATATCTCCAGTATCTAGTCCCTCTTCCATTAGCATTGATGTTACACCTGTTTTTTCATCACCATTGAGTAGTGATTGTTGGACTGGCGAAGCACCTCGATATTGTGGTAAGATAGAAGCGTGTAGATTAATACACGGTGCAATATCTAAAATATTTTTTGGCAATATCTGTCCAAATGCCGCTACTACTATGAAGTCTGGCTTAGCATCCACTATAGCTTCATAGATACCTTCATCACTCAATCTTTGAGGTTGTAATACCTCAATATCGGATTGTAAAGCCAACTCTTTAACCGGTGGTGGAGTAAGTGTTTTTTTGCGTCCTACTGGTCTATCTGGCTGAGTTATTACAAGCTTCACACCCATATCATCAGCATCAATTAATGTAGCTAATATCTCTTTGGCATAATGAGGTGTCCCCATATATACTATTTTGTATTTCATACTTTCTCTTTCTATCAAAATAAACTCATTTGACGAAATTATATAATTATAAGTTTAAAATCATTATTTTTCTAATAGTAAATCAATTATATTTAACTCTTTATTTAATGATTTATCATTTAGCTCATCCATCTGCTTGACAAAATATGTTTTGAAAAAACTAAATAATTTTTTATAACCTTGAGTAACTTTTAATTTACAAGATTTTCTCTCCCAAATTGTTAGATTTTGAGCAGTTGGATTATATGGTATATATCTCATAATATGGACTGGGTTACGCTCTTTATATTGTGTAGGATTATTACACCATACTCTACTATCCGCTATCCAGTTTCTCATCAAAGTAACATATCTGGTCAACAAAATTGCTTTTTGAATACTACTATCTTGATAACCTTTGATATCAAAATGAATAGTTTTATTATCTTCATATCTCTTTCCTAGTTTATCTTTATAGCTTATATTTAATTTAAGTGTATCTCCTATCGAACTCTTTTTAAGCTTGATTAAAATTACTCCACCTTTAGTACCACCATCTGTACTATCACTAGCAAAGAGTGTATTTATATTTAATATCTCTTCACTAAAAGTATTTTTATTTGGTACGCCAAAGACTTTGTCTATCTGAAAGCTATCAGAGGTTAGTTTCAATACCATATCATAAACAATAGGTGTTACCATATAATCAAACTCTTTATCTAATCTCTTAGAAAACTCTTCTGCACTATGAATAGAGTAGTAGTTTGCCCCTTTTACTTTACTAATATAATCTACCAAATTGGTATTAAAATCTACTCCTACACCTAAAAAAGTTGTATATATACCTCTTTTAGAAGCTTTTTTTGTCATACCAAAAAGTTTATCTTTATCCAACTCTCCCATATTTGGCATAGCATCTGTAATAAATATAATACGATTTTGATATCCATCTGTATCAATGTCTTCAAAATACTCCAAGGCTGCTTTATAACCTGCACTCCAATTTGTACCTCCTCTTGGAGCAACTTGCAAAATGTGAGACGAAATAGCCTTCATATCAGTTGTAGCTATATTTCTAAAAGGTTTGACCTTATAAGCTATATTATCAAATAGTACAATTGCTAATCTATCATCATTTTTTAAATGTTTGAACATATTAACTATTGTCTCTGTTGCTATTTTCATTTTACTTTTACTTTTTCTATGGTGGTATGGTATAGAGTCATAGTAATATTTAGAAAAAGATGCTCTCATGGAACCTGATATATCCAATACCACTGCTACATTGAGTTTGTCTCTTTTAAATTTATTCAAGTCTATATTTGAACTTAACCCTATACTCATATAATATTCATCTTGATTTGTATATATATCTGGTATATTTGCCAAAGAGTATGATGGGCAAAAGAGTGTCTTGCATTTTAATTTTGGAAAATCAAAATAGTGTTCATAAAATACCCCTTCATAAGTAATAGAATTTAATTTAGGCAAATACCCATTTTTGATATTTTGGATAAAATTATCAATATCTTTAGCACCACCTACAGATAATCCTAGACCTTTATATACAATTCTATTTTGCATAGCCATTGTCGAGAGATTATCACTAGTTTTTATTTTTGTGGCATTAGTATCCCAATCATCTATCTTATGAATACTACTATTTGCATATAGAGTAACAATAAAACATAGAGCAATTAATAATTTCATTTAAGTTCCTTATGTCTATTATTCTCTTTTCTTAATATGTTTGATATAGTTTTTGCATTCATAGGTTTAGCAAAATAGAATCCTTGAGCTTCTCTACAACCATTTTTGAGTAAAACATCCACCTGTTCTTTTGTTTCAACACCCTCTGCAATAATAGTTACTTTTAAATGTTTTGCTAAGGATATAATAATATTTGACATAATTAAAGCATCTTCATCCTTAGGAAGATCTACGATAAATATCTTATCAATTTTTATTTTTGAAATAGGTAAAGCCTTGAGTTGTTTTAACGATGAGTAACCTGTTCCAAAATCATCTATTACTATATCTACACCTTTATTATGTAAAGACTCCAGAAGAGAAACTACTCTTTTTGGGTGCTTCATTATCTCTTGCTCTGATATTTCTACTTCTAACCAGCTACTATCAAAAGATAATCTTTTCATACTTTTTAAGATTTTTCTTTCCCATTGCTCATGCACTAACTCTGTAATACGAATATTAAGCGACAATTTATTTGGTGCTATCCCCTCCTCTTTCCATTTTACAAAAGTTTTCATAGCACTATTCATTATCCATTTATCCAATCTATAAAGGAGATTTAATTTTTCGATATATGGTAAAAAATCATTTGGTTGTAGTACACCTTTTGTTGGATGATTCCATCTAACAAGTGCTTCCACACTGCTAATACTATTTTGTTTCATATCATATTGAGGCAAAAAGAATACTTCAAATTCACTATTTCGAAAAGCCCTCATAAACTCAACTTCCATCTCCATCTGCTTCAGAGCTTGTTGAGACATATCTTTTTGATAAATTGAATATTGATTTCCACCATTTGCTTTTGCTTTATACATAGCTATATCAGAGTATTTGAGTAAAGACATTGCATCTTGAGCATCATCTGGGTATATCGCAATACCTATACTAGCACTTGTATAAAATGTATCTATATCAAGAATAATAGGTTCTTGAGTAACAACTAAAATCTTATTTGCTATCTCTGTAGCTTCATCGATAGAATCTATATCTTTGAGCATAACCATAAATTCATCTCCACCCAATCTAGAAACAATACCTTTTGTATTGACACAATTGTTTATCCTATTGGCTACAGTTTTAATCATCACATCACCAGCATCATGCCCCAATGTATCATTTACCATTTTTAATTTATCCAAATCTATAAAGAAAATAGCCATTTTTTTATTATTATTTTTATTTTCTGATATCTGCTTGGCTATAGCTTCCATAAAATATTTACGATTTGGCAATCCTGTGAGTTCATCATGATAAGCTTTATAATAGAGCATATCTCTTTGCTCTTGCAATGATTTTTCTATCTCTTTTCTGTGGTTAATATCATTATATACTATGTATATCGTCTCTATATCATTTTCATATGTTACTGTCAATGTAATCTCTACCCAAAATTTTCTATCATTTTTATCTACTGCTATCAACTCTATTTTGGACTCTTTTATCTTTTGTTCCATTTTCATGGCTTCTATCTCTTTGAGCTTTTGTTTAAAAAACTCCTGATACTCTTTAGATATCAAATCCATAATCCCAATAGACAAAAACTCATCTTTGGATTCAAAACCAAATAATTTTACAACTTTATAATTACATTCAATAAATCTACCATTACTAACAACGGCTACTGCATTACCTGAATACTCAAAAAGATTTTCAAATTTATTATAAGCATCTTTAAAAGAGTGGTACTGAACCAACTCTTGTGTTGTTTTGTTGACCAGATGAATTAGAGCATTTATGGAGTTCCACTCTGATTGAGAATTATCTATGATAGTATCATTTAGCATGATATCACCATTTGATATCGGTGCTTCACTAAGAGCCAATACAGTCATTGTTTGATTGAAAAATTGATTTTTTTGACTTGAAAAAAACTCTCCATAAGTAAAAAAACCTGCCATATCCTCTACTCTAGCAATTGGCTCTAACTCTTTATCTATAATCTCTCCTAGAAAGTGTAGTCTAGCCATACAAGAGTACACAAAAATTGCTTCTGGCTTAAATAAATTCAACTTTTTAGGTATAGAGTTAGTATATTTCAAAATCTCTTCAGGATTTCCATATCCAAAATACACTTCACTCCCCTCTTTAAGATTGGCACAAAAGACCAAAGCATCATTATCTGCTATATCGATTACACTCCTAGCTGTCAAAGCACCATTATCATCAACTAAAAGAGGAAATTCTATACAAACAGATGGTATTTTATAAACTATTTTATCTCCTAGATAATGTTTATAAGTCTCTATTGCACTTCTACCATCTATCTCATATACTATATTATCTTTTGCTTTTGTAATTTTGAGTTTTTTACCTATCTTTTGCCAATTAAAATTATAATCATTAAAAGTCCTTAAACTATCACTATTGATAGATACTCCAACTGCACCATTATCCAATATTTTATCTTTAAGAAATACTATAGTTTTTTGAAATTTTGCATTATCTCCTGCCAATCCACCTGCTACTATAATATTTGGAGATACAACTTCTACACCTTTAAGAAACTCTTCACCATTTGTATTTAGTCCTTCACTAAAAAGTATAAATACTTTACTATTTTTACTTTTTAGTTTACTCGCTAAATTTTTGCCTCTATTAAAACTATCTTGTGTAGTATCATATGCTGATATTAAAGTTGATTTCTCAAATAAAACAAAAGAGATTACCGTACTATTTCTACTAGACTTACCATGAGCAATCTCTCCATCAGTTGTACTACCTATCACAATAGCATTTGACAACTTTTGGGTTATTTCTGATATAATATCTCTAATTTTATTTTCATCACATGAAGTAAATACTTGAATCAAAAGCTGTTTAGAATTTGGGATATTGTTATCCTCTATAAAAAAATTTAGCTTATCCTTCCCCTTATAATAAGTTACATAAGATTTCAAAGTAATCTCCCTCAATAAAAATAGATATATATTTTACCATAATAGAAATACAACCAAATAACCTTACTTTATAAAAATTGATTTTATTATAAATGATACAAATAGTAACAAAAAAATAAAATATATCAATTATATGATATAATTTCATATAAAAAATATTTGGAGTTATCATTGAAATATAACATAAAAACACAAAAATTTATACTAAAACTTTTTTCAGAGATTATGGTAAAAGGCGACAAAGCCAAAAGAGATATGATAAATCAACTATACAACAACCTACAAACTATGCTTTTGACTATAGATGATACTATAGATATCAAAAAATTCTCAGACAAGATTGAAGTTGTAACACCTATAAATTTGGTAGAAAAAACCAAAGAGATACTGCTAAATACCCCCGGTATTGACCAAGTCCTTGAAGCTTTGCAGTTTGATAATATAAACTCACTTGATAGTATCAAACAAACTGTTGGGGATATCTTCATAGCAAAAGTAAAAGACAAAACCTTTGTAGTTAGAGCCAAACGCACAGGCTCACATCAATTTAATTCACACGAGATAGAAAGAGTTGTTGGTGGATATCTGTTGGCAAAGAGTCAAGCCAAGAGTGTTGATTTACATAATCCTGATATAACAGTAAGATTAGAGCTTATAAACAATCAACTAAATATCATAACCAAACACTACAAAGGTCTTGGAGGTTTTCCTATAGGAAGTGGTGGTGATATACTCTCACTTATGTCTGGAGGGTTTGATTCTACTGTAGCTAGTTATCTTACTATAAAAAGAGGATTAAAAACCCACTATATATTTTTCAATCTTGGGGGCAAAGCACACGAGATAGGTGTCAAACAGGTAGCTTTGTATCTTTGGAGTAAATTTGCATCATCTCATAGAGTCAAGTTTATCACAATAGATTTTGATGAAGTAGTAGCTCAAATATTCAAAGATACACCACCAAGCTATATGGGTATAATGCTAAAAAGACTTATGCTTCAAGCTGCACAAGAGGTAAGCAATGAGCTTGAAATAGATGCACTACTAACTGGTGAAAGTGTTGCACAAGTTAGCAGCCAAACACTAAGAAATCTAGCACTGATTGATAGTGCTACTACTAAGCTAGTCATCCGTCCACTAGCGACTACAAACAAAAGTGATATTATAAATATAGCTCAACAAATAGGCACCAAATCATTTGCAGAAAATATGCCAGAGTATTGTGGTGTGATATCCCAAAATCCTGTAACTCACGGTTCGTACAAAAGGTTAGAAAAGATTACAAAAGCATTTGATTATAGTGTATTGCAAAATGCTATTGCAAATAAAAAAATCATCTATGTAGATGAAATCATAGATGACATCACCACCAATGCACCCATAAAGACAGTTAGCAATTTAGAGCCAAATGATATAGTCATAGATATAAGAAGCGAAGAGGATACACTACAATTAGCAAATAACAAAGTGCTTAAAATCCCATTTTATGATCTCAAAAAAGAGTTCAAAAAGTTAGATTTGGGAGAGAATTATCTGCTATACTGTCAAAAAGGTATCATGAGTCAACTACACGCTCAATACCTCAAAGATGAAAATATAGCTCCAAATATCAAAGTGTATAGACCATAAAAAGGCGATATAAAGAATGTTTAACTTTAAATCTCTAAAATCAAAAATAGTATTGATACTACTTATACCTACTGTAAGTATGTTCTATTTTTCATCCAAATTTATGTATGAAAATTATCAAAAAACACAACAAGCAAAAGTACTAAATCACTATATAGAGATAGTAAAACACTCTTCTACGCTTATACACGAATTACAAAAAGAGAGAGGTTTATCATCATCATATTTGGGTAATCCTAATCTAGAGACGAAACAAGCCTTACAAGAACAAAGAGCATTCACTAACAGAGCAATCAAACAGTATCTACAATATTTCACCAATGAGCAAAACAAAAACAATATTATAGATATCTTTGAACAAATCAATCAAATAGATGCCATAAGAGTACAGATAGATACACAAAAAATAAACTTTTTTGATGAAGTTCACTATTTCTCGTCACTTATCAAAAAAATAATAAACTATATCCAAAATCCAATTGAAGAAATCTCTGCAACTTCACTTAGAGACTTTGAGTCACTCATTAGCCTAATCAATCTCAAAGAGTATGCTGGTATCGAAAGAGCTTACCTTGCCAATATATTTGCACAAGACAGTCTATCTTTGATACAACTAAAAGATATCCAAAAAATTATCCTAAACCAAGAGTTATACTACAAAAACTTTATCAAATATGCACCAAAAGATATATATCTATTTTACAAAGAAAAAATCCCATACACTTTAGAGATGAAACTACAAAACTTTAGAGATATAGTACTCAAATCTTACACTACTACACACTTTGGTATCGATTCTCTTACTTGGTACAAAATAGCAACCGATAGGATAGATAGATTACATATAGTTTTGAGTAAATTACTACATAAGATAAACAAACAGGTAAAAACCAATAAAAATAATGCTTATAATACACTTACTTTTAGTGTCATTTTATGGGTACTTTCAATCTTGGCATTTTTATTTATCTGGTACACTCTTTATGAGATGATCAAACTAGAACAATCAAACATCAAAAAACTCAAACAACATCAAAAAAGCTACAGTGCTATAAGTAACTTATCCAACTCTATCTCATATATAGAAAACGATATAGCACTATACCACAACCTGTGCCAAACTTTGATTGACATAGATGGTTTGAGTGCAGCTTGGATAGGAGAGCTTGATAAAACGCAAAATATCATCAAACCAATAGTTAGTGAAAACTTAGAACTTCACAAGTTAGAAAAATTGAGATTTGATTTAGATTCGCAAAATGTTGCACCATCAAAAGCGTTTAGAAGTGATAAATATGTCATAGTCAATAAACCCGATATACTAAATGTATCTATATGTAAAGATATAATAGATAACTATATCAAAGCTATAGCATCATTTCCTATTTATATGGATAAACAGATAGTTTCTATTTTAACTATACTTTCAACAGAAGAAGATGTATTTGACAATGAATTAATCGATTTAATTGAAAAATTATTAAAAGATGTATCTATCTCTTTAGAATTTATCAAGCTTCGAAATAATGAAAAAAGAATTTTAGAAGAGTTAAATATCGCATCATATGCTTTTGAATCTCAAGAAGCTATGACTATCACTGATGCCAATGCTAACATCATCAAAGTCAATAAAGCATTCGAAGAGATAACAGGATATAAGCAAGAAGAGGTTATAGGTAAAAATCCTAATATTTTACGCTCAGACAGACAACCTCCTGAGTTTTATGCCAAAATGTGGAGTGATTTGAAAAAATTTGGTAAATGGAAAGGTGAATTATACAACAAAAGAAAGAATGGAGATATATATTCTGAGCTATTAACTATAACAGCTATCAAAGATACTCAAGGACACATTACACATTACTTAGCACAATTTTTAGATATATCTGATATGAAAAAACTACAAGAAGAAGCAGAGTTTAGAGCAGACCATGATCCATTGACATCACTAACCAATAGGTCAAAACTTAAACAAAAAACTAAAGAGGCATTTGAAAATGCCAAAAAGCAACATATACAACACGCTTTCTTTTTCTTTGATATAGACAACTTTAAGTATATCAATGATTTTTATGGTCATGCTACTGGTGATGCTATATTGATTGAAGTTGCTTCGAGACTTAAAAAAGCCACAAAAGATAAAGATATCGTTGCGAGATTGGGTGGAGATGAATTTGCTATACTAGCATACAATATTGGAGTAGAAGAGGTTGAATCTATTAAACAAGCAACTCTAATCGCAAAAAGCATACAAAAAATTATGAAAGAACCTATATATGTTGATGGACATCCTTTTGAGGTAACATTCTCTATAGGTATCAAAATATTTCCAAACCATGAAGTAGGATATGATGAAGTAATATCACATGCTGATATAGCTATGTATAAGGCTAAAAAATCTGGTAAAAACAAATTTGCATTTTTTGATACAGAGCTTGATATTGAACTCAAGCAATTCTCACTCTTGGAAAAAGAGATCAAACAAGCACTCATCAACAGAGAATTTAAGCTCTACTACCAACCAAAAGTGGATATAAAAACCAATAAAATGGTTGGTATGGAAGCACTTGTTAGATGGTCTCATCCAACAAAAGGCATACTCTCACCTGATAAATTTCTCAAAACAGTAACTGATACCAAAAATATGTACCCGTTAGAGATTATCCTTATAGAGCAGATATTCCAACAAATATCTGAGTGGAATTTTGATAACAATTTTAACTATCAAGTATCTATCAATATAACACCTGAATCATTTTTAAATGATCAATTTATTCCTTTTATAGAATCTAAGCTAAAACAGTACCAAATCCCTCCATCACTAATAGAGTTGGAATTGTTAGAACATACTTTTATCAATGATATGTCCAAAGCTATCAACAAAATCAATATATTGAGTTCTTTGGGCATCAAGTTTGCAGTAGATGATTTTGGTACAGGGTATTCATCATTGACATACTTACAAAAACTACCTATCCATAGTATCAAGATAGATAAAAGTTTTATTATGGATATACACGACCAATCAAATAGAGAAATTGTAAAAATGATTATCAATTTTGCTAAACTTTTCAATCTCAAAGTTGTAGCAGAAGGTGTAGAGACGATACAAAGTTTAGAGTTTTTAAAAAAGTTTAAATGTGATTACTATCAAGGATACTTTTTTAGCAGACCTATTGCTAGTGATGAGATAACCAAGATATTTGAACCACCCAACTGCTAAAGACAACATAGATAAATATTTTTAATATCATCTAAATCAAACAAAAGTGTATCTTTTTGCTTAGATGAGATTAGTTCATTGGAGAATCCACTTTTAGAAAATACAATAAACTTATCTACCTTGATACCTAAAAGTATTGCTTTTTGTTTTAGTTTATTTAACTCACTTTTGCACACTTTTCTATCTTTGTATTTGCACTCTCCTAGTATTATCTCACGATTTTGACTAAGTGCTAGTATATCAAACTCACTATTTTTATCCCAATAGCTACCATATGAGATGAGTGGATTGTCTTGATAGTAAACTCTTAATGCTTCTAGACTAAGTTGTTCAAATACATAACTTCTAAGCCTCTCATAGTGTTTTTGAAAATTATCTAAAAACTCATCTACCCTACCTGCTTGTAATTCATCAATATATGGCATCACAAAAGCAAACCAAAATCTATAAAAGGGCTTAGTAAATCTAGCTTTGTCTTGGATAATGTAGCCCCTTAGCTCTTTTTTGAGTTTATGTTTTGGATGGATTTTGAGTGGATTTTCTCTACTCTTTTCAATCTGAAGTACTTTTAATTCTTCAAGCTCTTGCACTATCTCATTCCCACTTTGCTCACCTAGTTTGGATTTGTAGTATGCTGAGACTATCTTACTATCTCCTTTAGCTAGATGATATAGTAATCGATTATAGGGCGGTTCTTTTAGATATGATGGGGTGATGAGACTTTGTAGTATATCAAATCTATTTTGCATAGTATCTCTAACTACACTCAAGATATCATCAAAGAGTTCTAGCTCAACCAACTCCTCTATCCCACCAAATATAGCATAAAACTCGATTGCCTGTTCAAAATCAAGATATGGATAGGCATTATAAAAGTTTAAAAACTTCTCTTTTATCTTGTATCCTTTTTTTATAAATTTTATCATATCTTAGATATAATTTGATTAATATTTAATCACAAAAAGGCAATAATGCAAACTTTCATAACAAAATCCCAAACTACCCAAGATATCATCAAAGGGTTAGAGCTTAGCAAAAATCTATTTGTATCATCTATCATCATAGGAGAACCTCACACTGGCAAAAAATCTCTGCTTCGCCAAATCTTTACAGATACCACTATCATCTCAGCCAAAGACAAGATACAGCTTGAAAGTACACTAGAGAGTTGTGATGAGATAATCATAACAGATTTTGAACTACTAGATAACATCTCAAAGTATGATTTAAGTAACAAAAAAATCATAGCTACAGCCAACTATATACATAACCAACAACTAATAGATGACACCTTTGCTTTTATATACCATATGCTTCCATTAAAAGATAGAAAAGATGATGTAAAGCTTTTAGCTTCACACTACTTAGAGTGTGCCAAAAAAGATTTGGGTTTAAATACCAATATAGATATAAATAAAATAGATTTAGACTTATCAAACAATACAAAAAGCCTAAAACAATCAATCTATAGATATGTTATGCGTCAAAATATGAATATAGATGATATAAAAAGTGCCATTTATGAGTATATATATCAAAATTTAGAGGGTAAAAATGGCTACAAAGAACATCTTCATATCTATGAAGAGCCTCTTCTTAATGCAGGATTATCCAAATACAAATCCCAACTCAAACTCTCATCCATACTAGGAATAAACCGTAACACATTACGCAAAAAGATACTGGAGCATAAAATTGATGCTTGATATAAATTTTCAATCATTCATAGATAGCGACAATAGTCCATTTGTACTCTTTGATAGTAGTGCCAAAGTGCTATATCTCAACTCATCTGCTGAGATTTTGTTTGGCTATGTAACACCTCAAGAGATATATGATTTGGCACTCCAAAATGCACCTTTGAGTTTTGGATACCATACCACAAATATTGAGCTTAGCTTTGATAGCTTTAGCTTTTATGCTATCACTGTAGGATATGAAAATGATGAGCAAATCTACATCAGATTATACAACACACCTAGAATCAAACAACAAAATAAACTAGATAAATCCAGACTAATCACAACAGATATCAACCTGCTACTTGAAGCCAACTTGGCACTTTTTAAGACAAAAAATCAAGCCAAGATACATCTAATTGCTGATTTGGATATACCTAACTTTAAACTAAACCAAAATCAATTTTCAAAATTACTTCGAAAAATATTGGATAGCTTTTTAAATGCCAAAGAGATAGAAATTACACTCAAATTCTTAGTAGGTGAGCATATCATTATAGACAACAAACGCCACGGCGTCATTCAACTGCTTATAAAAAGTACCCATAGAGATTGTAGTAATGATGATGATATCTATACATTGGCACAAAAAAGTTGTTGCAATGTATCTTTGAAAGAAAATCGAACATCTATTGAGATTCCTTTGATGATTGATTAATTTTTAATCACTTTTTTGATACAACTAAATATAAAAGATGATAATATTACATCAACAAATTATATAAAGGATTAGATTATGAATATGAAGTTTTTGACACTTCTAGCACTTCTTGTGCCAGTTGTTGCATCTGCTGAAGATGTACTAAATGGTGCCGATACAGCTTGGATGATAGTAGCTACCGCTTTGGTTATGCTAATGACTCCAGCAGGACTAGCTCTATTTTATGGAGGTATGACTAGACACAAAAATATACTCAACACAATGGGTATGAGTTTGATGGCTTTTGCAGTTGGAACAGTTGTATGGGTAATAGCTGGATACTCTATAGCATTTGGCGAAGGTGATTTTTTTGGAACTGGCAAATTGCTACTTGATGGTATCACAGATAAAAGCCTAAGTGGCACAATCCCTGAGCTTTTATTTGTGGCATTCCAAGGTACATTTGCAGCTATCGCAGTTGCTATTGCTAGTGGTTCGATGATTGAGAGAGTAAAATTTTCAACCTTTACTATCTTTACAGCTTTGTGGATACTAGTAGTGTATGCTCCTGTTACTCACTGGGCTTGGGGTGGTGGAGAGACACTAGATTTTGGTGAAATGGACTTTGCTGGTGGTACAGTTGTACATATCAATGCTGGTATTGCAGGTTTTGTTGTAGCTTGGATACTAGGACCGAGAAAAGGTTATGGCAGGGTAGCTATGAAGCCATTTTCTCCAATCCTTACAGTTCTCGGTGCTGCACTATTGTGGTTTGGATGGTTTGGGTTCAATGCAGGAAGCGAAGTAGCAGCTGATGGAGTCGCCAGTAATGCATTTTTGGTAACTAATGTAGCAGCATCTATGGGTGTGATTGGATGGCTTATAGTTGAGTATATCGCATACAAAAAAGCTACTCTTATTGGTGGTGCTTCAGGTGCGGTTGCAGGATTGGTAGCTATCACACCAGCAAGTGGTAGTGCAGGTATGCTTGATGCACTTATTATTGGGATTGTTGGTGGAGCATT
>Ga0256913_10001177_pt1 | contig 13515 bp, 12 predicted proteins | sample Axial_MatmetaG_FD_185970 | JGI IMG/M metagenome (GOLD analysis project Ga0256913, IMG submission 185970) | Deep-sea worm associated microbial mat communities from Axial Seamount, Juan de Fuca Ridge, Pacific Ocean - Axial_Mat | ecosystem: Environmental > Aquatic > Marine > Oceanic > Microbial...
GAAGGGTTCTGGAAAGGCTTTGCCAATGAGAAGATCGACTGGCTGGCACCTTATGAGAAAGTACTGGATGAGAGTGATGCACCGTTCTACAAATGGTTCATCAACGGTAAGCTCAATGTCAGCAACCAGTGTATAGACAGACACCTTGCAGACAAAGCGGAGAAGACAGCGATCCTTTTCGAAGGTGACAGAGGGGATGTGGAACGCATCAGTTATGCACAGCTTTCAGAGCGTGTAAACAAAATGGCAAACCTGCTCAAAAACGAGTTTGGTATCGTAAAAGGTGACAGGATCGTACTCTATATGCCGATGATCCCCGAAGCGGCGTATGCCATGCTGGCCTGTGCCAGAATAGGGGCCATACACTCCATCGTCTTTGGCGGTTTCTCCGCGGAGGCACTTAAAGACCGTATTGAAGATGCGCAGGCGAAGCTTGTTATTACCGCGGACGGTGCCTACAGGAAAGGTAAACCCTACATGCTGAAACATGTGGTCGACGATGCCCTGGAGCAGGGCGGTGAGAGTATAGAAGCGGTACTTGTCGTCAAAAGAAACCATGAGGAGATCGCATGGGTAGAGGGGCGGGACCATGACTATAATGAACTGATCACGTCGCAGTCGGCTCTCTGCCCGTTTGAAATGATGGACAGTGAAGATCCGCTCTTTCTGCTCTATACCAGTGGAAGTACCGGTAAACCGAAAGGGGTACAGCATGCAAGTGCGGGGTATATTCTCTGGGCACAGATGACCATGGAGTGGGTTTTCGATATCAAAAACGATGACGTCTTCTGGTGTACGGCAGATATTGGGTGGATCACCGGGCATACCTACATCATTTACGGGCCGCTTGCGGCAGGAACGACAACGCTGATGTTCGAAGGGGTGCCTACCTATCCGGATGCCGGGCGTGCATGGAAAATGGTGCAGGAGCACAAGATTACACAGTTCTATACGGCACCTACAGCGATACGCGTACTGCATAAGATGGGTGAGCATGAACCGGAAAAATATGACCTTTCAAGCCTGAAAGTGCTTGGGACAGTGGGGGAACCCATCGACCCTCCGGCATGGCAGTGGTACTATGAGGTGGTAGGGAATTCCAAATGCGCTATCGTCGATACCTGGTGGCAGACAGAGACAGGTGGGCATATGATCTCGCCGCTTCCTGGTGCGACACCGGTCAAGCCGGCCTGTGCGACACTGCCTCTGCCGGGTATTATGGCTGAAGTGATCGAGCGCGACGGTACACCCAAGGGGGTCAATGAAACCGGACTGCTCTGTATCACCAGGCCGTGGCCAAGCATGATACGTACGATTTGGGGTGATCCTGAACGATATAAAAAATCTTACTTCGGTGATGCTGTCAAAGACGGGAAGCCTGTCTACTTCTCGGGTGACGGCGCACTGGTTGACCATTTGGGGTACATTACCATTACGGGACGTGTCGATGATGTCATCAATGTTTCAGGACACCGTATGGGTACCGCCGAGATAGAAGCGGCAGTGAAAAAAGATGATTCGGTGGCGGAAGTTGCCGTAGTAGGACGGCCGCATGAGATCAAAGGGGAGTCCATCTTTATCTATATCGTACTCAAAGAGGGGCATGTCAATGCAGACATCAAAAAGCATATCAATGAACTCATCGCTTCGGAAATAGGCAATATCGCAAAAGCGGACCACATCATTGAAGTACCGGGACTGCCAAAGACCCGTTCGGGCAAGATCATGCGAAGGATTTTGCGTTCTGTCGCCAAAGGCGAACCGATAACACAGGATATCTCTACACTGGAAGATCCTTCCATCGTGCAGCAGATCATCGAAAAGGCAAGAGAAGACTAAAACCAAAAGCCCTAAAGCTTGGAACGGCCTACGGGTTCTCCAGCAGGGCCTTCACCTTCTTCAGATCTTCAAATACCTCTCTTTTTGCGCTCGGGTTTCTCAGCAGGTAACTGGGATGGTAGGTTGGAATGAGCGTATATCCGTTCTGCTGATGCAGTGTACCCCGTACCTTGGTAATACCTGTCTCGTCCCCGGTCATATAGTGGTAAGCCGTGCCGCCGAGTGTCACGATCAGTTCGGGTTTGATAAGCTCTATCTGTTTGAGCAGGTAGGGTTGGCAGGTATGTGCTTCCGTGGGTGAGGGAACACGGTTGCCCGGAGGACGGCACTTGACGATGTTGGTAATGTAGACCGCTTCGCGTTTGAGATGCAGGACATTCTCTATCATCTTGGTAAGCAGTTCCCCCGAACGCCCGACGAACGGCCTTCCCATACTGTCCTCGCTCGCTCCGGGACCTTCCCCGATGAACATCAGCTTTGCATGGATGTCCCCTTCGCCAAAAACCACATGCTGCCGTGTTTTGCTCAATTCACACAGATGGCAGCCCATCGCCTGTTTTGTCAGCGCTTCAAATCCATTGGGCAGGGTAAAGGAAGTACTCTCTTCCTTGTAGGGGGTGATATCTGTGTAGTGGTACCCCATCTGTTTGAGCTGATAGAGCTGTTTGAGCAGAAGTGCGTTTTTGAGGTTTTTCATACCGGCATTATACCTTAACTTCTCTTTACGGGCATACGTTGTTCTCTATGTAGTAGAGTGCGCTTTTGAGCATGGTCTCGTTTTCGTCGCCGCGAAGATGGCCAAGGTCGTCCTCTGCCATACAGGTAGCGGGAATACCCTCGAAACTGGTAGTCTCTCCCGCATTGTTCCTGACAAAGAAGTTGATAAGGAAGTAGTAGTCGTTTCCGTATACTCTTCCGTACATACCGACAGGTTTCCCATGGGTATGGCTGCCAATGGTAATGACATTGCTCTCTCCCAGATAGGGTTTGAGCGCCGAGATGACCAGTTCGCTTGCCGAAGCGGACTGCTGGGTCACAAGGAAGAAGACACGGGACATATTGAGGTCATTACTGTCCGCTTCATCGGAGAAGTAGTAACTTTCATTGTTCTGTTTGTAGTTTTCATTCCAGTCTAGATAGACCTGCCGCTCTCCCGGATGAATACGGCTGATATTGTCAAGGAGGTTACTTGCCACAGAGACGGAGCCGCCTCCATTGTAACGCAGGTCGATGACAAGGTCATTGATACTGCTGTTTTTAAAAGATGTGAATGTAGCTTCAAACTCTTCGACAGAGGTACTGGTAAAGGAGTCATAACGCAGGTAACCGACCTTTTCTCCATTGTGTAAAGAGATCACCTTTCCTTCGGTCACTTTGAAGCTGTACTCCTGAGGTGTCACTGTTACATCGATCTCCTCTGTTCCGCGAAGCAGGGTAAAGGTTGCAGGGACATTGAGGCTGTCGCTGGCAGCAGCAATATTCTCATGGCTTGCAGGTTCGCCGTTGACTTCCACTATTTTGTCTCCCCGGTAAAGCTTCCCGTAGGCAGGAGCATCGATGCGGACCATATAGATGGTAAAGTCGTCAAGGGTATATCCGAAACCAAAGCCTGCCGTTTTCTGATTGACACGGTCTTCATACTGCTGCTGGGTAAGGGTAAAGCTCCATCTGTCCGGCGGATAGACCCTGAGTGCATCGATCATGGACTGCGGCGTCTCAAAACTGCTGTAGTCAACCTCCTGGGCTACCTGGTCATACCAGAGGTACTCGGTCTGAAAAAGTGTATGGAGAAACTGCTTCTCCTCCACGGGGAAGTAGGAAACACTCTCCTGTGAGCTGCCTGATGAACCGCAGGAGTTTAAAAAGAGTAAAGAGAGAAACAGAAGTGCCAATAGAAAACGGTGCTGCATTGTATACCTTGTTACATAGAAATATATCAATTTTTTATCGATAGACAATTATAGCTAAAAATTTTCTGCTATGATTTGAATATGAAAAAGCCTTTACTTCTATTTATTATTTTTGCAGTTTTGTTCATTGTCGCAAGTTTTGCCTACCATAAATACTGCCAGTCAAAGCCTGAGGGGTGCAAAAAGGTCAAACATGACAAAAGCGACGAGTCTCCCCGCAAGGGAATAGACTGGTAGTAAAGAACCATTACAACTAGATAACTTTAGCATATTTTTTATTTGCAAAAGTTATCTGGACCCAAGTTCGAAATATGCTATAATTTCAGAAATAGTTACTATTTTTTCTGAAAAAATGAAAGCAGGTAAAGTGTGAATAGTTCCCGGAATACCATAGTTACTACTATTTTAATTATGTTGAAGATAGTTTATGCAGGTTAGGATGGAGAAGGGAAGTGTTGTAGTAAAAAGAGGATTAGACACTGCCCAAAGGGAGGGCAGTGTGATAGATTAGTTCACTGCTACTTCGACAGCTGTACCTTCCCAGATACCGTGTTTTGTACAGTAAGCATGCGCTACAAGGTTCAGTTTTTTACCTGTAGGGATGATTGTGAATGTTGTTGTGTTGTGCGCCTTGATGTTTCCGAGTGTTCCCGGTACATATGTTACCTGCGCAAGTTTTGACTCACCGTTGAAAAGTGTGATAGACTCGATAAAGTGGTCGAAATCATCCGGGTGAGTGTACTCGTTACCCATTTTTACCGTTACTTCGAACGGCTCGCCCGCTGTTGCAGTCTCTGCACAGTGAATGAATGGAGAGTGTCTGTCGATCAGGTCTTTTTTCGCTTCTCTTTCTACTTCTGAAATGTCTACGTATTTGTTGATTTTTGGCATATGTTATCCTTTTAGATTTGGTTTATAAACGTATTATAGCATAAAAAAGTCCAAATAGGACAAAATTTATCTTATTTAGCATTTTTTCTTTTGAAATGTTACTTTCCGGCAAGAAAACGGGAAACTGTAAAAGCAGTGTTGTAAAATAGAACTGTGGAGGGAAAGAGGGCACCCCATCCGTCAGTAGGGGTGCCGTATGCAGAATTTATGCTGTAAGGTGTGTCGCTTTTTGAACGTGGAAGTTGAGGCCAATCTCTTTTTCGGTACATCCAAGTGCAAGTGCGACCATTTGAGGCATATGCAGTACCGGAAGTTCCACATCACGTCCGATCACTTTGCCGATATCATCCTGGTAGGTATCCATTTTGAGGTGGCAAAGCGGACAGGGAGTGACCATGAGGTCTGCGTTGTTGTCTATGGCATCTACCATGGCATTTCCGGCCAATACTTCAGAAGTATGGTTTGCCTGAAGCTCTACGTGGAAACCGCAGCACTTGTTCTTGTGGTCATAGTCTACAGGATGTCCCTCAAGCGCATCGATGAGCTGGTCCAATGATGTAGGCACATAAGGGTTCTCTCCTCCGTTACTGCTGTGGTGCAGTTCGGAAGGCCTGATGTTGTGGCAACCGTAGAACGGTGCAATGTTCAGATGGCTGAGGGGTACCTGTACCTTGTCTTTGATCTTATCCAGGCCATACTCGTCGATGAGACAGTAGAGGAAATGCTTGACCTCGCTGGTTCCTTTGTACTCCAGTCCTACTTCCGCCAGTTTCTCATTGACACGGGCTTTGAGCTTGGGATCGGTGTCGAGTGCATGTTTTGTCATGGCAGAGTTGAGCTGACAGGTATTACAGATGGTGATCATAGTCATACCGAGCTTCTCCGCATAGCAGATGTTACGGGCATTCAAGACGTGCGCCAGGAACTCGTCGAAGTCCTGCAGGTGTGAAGCACCGCAGCAGCTTGCCTCTTCAAGAATGGTGATCTCAATGCCGAGTTTCTCAGCTACCGCAAGAGTAGACGAGAGTAGTTCAGGGGTGGACTGCTTTGCCGTACATCCTGTAAATAGTGCGTATTTTAGTGTGCTCATCTTCTCTCCTTATAGCTTGTTTGTCATTGAAATTTCAATGAGTTTCTGGATCTCGTCCAGATTTTTCGATTTTGGCACGTTATCTACGAACGGCAATGAGTCATTCCAGTGGATCTTGCCTGCTTTGAGCATTTTGATCGCCGTTTTGACATGTTTGTACATTCCAAGATAGCCTTCGGAGTAGATGACGATATCCGCTTCGTCGAGGAAACCGTGTTTTCTGATGCTTCTGACAAATCCTTCCGCATGGCGTGTGGCAACATTGCTGACGGCAACTTTATGCTCGAACTGCATGTTGTGAAGTTTCGTGATCTTCTCGATAGGGTTGATCTCTTTCGGGCAGGCTTCCGCACACTCGTAACATTTTACACAGTCCCAGACACCCTGTCCTGTCTGTGAAGTAAGTTCGAGGCGCTCTTTGCCGGCTTCGTCTCTTGTATCGATGGTAAATCTGTAGGCTGCTACAAAAGCGGCAGGCCCGAAGTACGCTTCATTGACCTCAAGGGCAGGGCAGGCATAGTGACAGCTTCCACACTGGATACAGAGATCGGAGTCGAGGAATTTGTCAAACTCTTCAATGGACTGTTTCGTCTCATGTTCAGGATGCGGGTCCACATCGGTGACCACATACGGTTTGACGGCGGCATGTTTGTCCCAGAAGTCCTTCTTGTCGATGATCATATCTTTGACGGCACGTTTTTTGCTCTGAGGCTCAAAAACGAGTTCGTTGTTAAAGAGGTCAAGCAGCTCCATGGCATTCTGTTTACAGGCGAGAACAGGCTTTCCGTTTACTTTGATACCACAGGCGCCGCAGATACCGTGGCGGCATGAGCGTCGGTAGGAGAAGGAGCCGTCATGTTCCCACTTGATCCTGTTCAAAAGGTCGAGGATCAGTTCATCTTTGCCTACTTCCATTTCATAATGTTTGTAGTATGGAAGATAGTCCGTCTCAGCATTGAATCTGAACGCTTTAAGCGTTACTTTTCTTGTATCACTCATCATCTTCTCCTAGTATGTTCTTTCTTTTGGTTCAAACTTGCCAAGTACGACGTCTCCCCACTCTGTGGTAATGTTATACTCTTTGTCCATGTAGGCGTATGTATGTTTCAGGAATTTCTCGTCATCTCTTGTCGGGAAATCTTCTCTGTAGTGTCCGCCGCGGCTCTCTTCTCTGATCAGCGCACCCACAACGATGAATTTGGAGAACTCAAGCATATGCCCCAGCTCTATGGCTTCCTGAAGGTCTGTATTGAACGTGTTCGATTTGTCATCGATACGGATATTTTTGAAACGTTCAAGCAGTTCGTCTATCAGTTTGAGCTGTTTCTCCAAAGACTCTTTGCTTCTGAATACGCCGGCATTTGCCGTCATACCGTTTTGAAGCTCTTCTCTGAGGCCTGGAATCGACTCTGTACCGTTGGATGTTTTGAGCCTGCTGATCTCTTCGAGCATTCTGTCCGCATCGGAGACAGAAGCCTTTTTGAACTCCACGCCTTCATTCAGCGCTTTGAGCATGTTCTCTCCCGCATGGCGTCCGAAGAGGAGGGCTTCAAGTACGGAGTTGGCACCAAGGCGGTTCGCACCGTGTACGGAGACACAGCTGCACTCACCGGCGGCATAGAAGCCGTCCACAAGGTCGCCTTTGGCATTCTTCTGTACCTGACAGTTGATGTTCGTCGGGATCCCGCCCATGGAGTAGTGTGCCGTCGCAGAGATATGGATAGGTTCTTTGAGCATATCCTGGCCCTGGAATGCGATGGCGAGTTCTCTAAGCTCGGGGAGCCTTGTCAGGATGATCTCCGGATCAAGGTGGGTAAGGTCGATGTTGACGGACTGTCCGTCTTTGCCTACACCTCTTCCCTGTCGTACCTCTTCCATGATCGCGCGGCTTACCACATCACGGGAAGCGAGCTCCATGGCGTTAGGTGCGTACTTGCTCATAAATCTTTCCCCTTCGGAGTTGAAGAGGCGGCCGCCTTCTCCACGCGCAGCTTCGGAGATGAGTACACCCGAACCTCCGAGACCGCTTGGGTGGAACTGTACGAACTCCATATCTTCCAGCGGAAGGCCGTGACGCGCCACGATGGAGAGGGAGTCTCCTGTGTTCGCATGGGCGTTGGAGTTAAATCTGTACGCCCTTGCATGTCCGCCTGTTGCGAACATGGTTACTTTTGCATTAAAGATAGCCGGCTCTGAATTACGGATGTTGTAGGCCGCAACACCATAGACTTTCCCATCCTCATAGAGCAGGTCGGCAGCATACCATTCGTCAAAGACTTCGATACCTGCGCGGTCTGCCTGCTCATAAATGGTCTGGAGCAGAGTAAGCCCCGTTCTGTCCTTGGCATAGCATGCCCTTGGTTTACTCTGGCCTCCGAAAGGACGGATCGCGATATCGCCTTCCTCGTTTCTGGAGAAAACCGCTCCCATTCTTTCTGCCCAGCGGATGGTCTCCGGTGCTTTTGAGCACATGAGCTCTACACAGTCCTGGTCCGCAAGGTAGTCAGAACCTTTGACCGTGTCGAATTCATGGAGTTCTGTGGAGTCTTCTTTGCCAAGCGCGGCATTGATCCCGCCCTGTGCAGCACCTGAGTGTGATCTCAGAGGATGGAGTTTTGTAATAACTGCTGTTTTCTTACCGGCTTCCGTCAGCTCCTTCGCTGCCGCCAAACCAGCCAAACCAGCACCAACGATGACAGCGTCATATTCGTAGATCTTAACATCTGGGTTCGTATTCATAGTAGCTATATCCTTATTGTTGCAATTTACTTTAATTATATCTATTTATGGATTAAGTTTACTCATAGTTTGAAAGGATAATGAAAGAGAAAAGGGAGATGTTACGCATTTTCATAGGGAAAAAGGAAACGCATAGGGTGCCTGCTGCAGTCTGGCAGCGGGCAGTGGGCTGGAGTACTATGCCGCTTTTACATTGACCTGTGCGACAAACTCGTCTGCCGAGACAAGCGCCATGTCTATCTCCCTTCCGAGAGCACTCTCTATGGCAGAGAAGTGTTCAAGGAACATGGAGAGTACCTCTTCCTCCTCTACCACAAGGATCTGCGCACCGGAATCGAGAGCATCCAAAAGTGTGGCGCCGGCTTTCGTATAGGCCAGTTTTCTGTCGCTTTCAAGAAGGGAGAGCCCCGCAAGTCTGTCTGCCTTGGAGAAGGAGACGGCTTTGGCATTCGCATCTGCGATCTTCTGGAAGATCTCGCTTTCACGCCCTTTTTTCTCTCCGGTATAGTATGCGATCTGTTTGCCTTCAAGGTCGACAGAACCCATACTTTTCTTTTTGGATTTTTTCATGAAACCTGCTGCAAGTGTCTCCATGAGAGAAGGCTTGGGAGTGTACTTGAGCATACTTTTGAGTTTGGCTATCGTCTCACTGTGTTCTTCCGCCTTGAAAAGGTTGTTCTCATATTCGCAGGAGAGAAGCCCGCAAGGTACTTCCGTAACAGCCTTGAGAACAGCCTCTTTATGTTCTGTCCCTGCCTCGATCATCCTGTGTGCGAGCAGCAGCACGGCATCGCCGATATAACTGTGGTCGAACTTCTCCGTCTCCGAAGCGTAGTGCAGGGCATAAAGGCTTTGGTAGTATGCCAGGTCTTCTTCGGAAGCATACGGAGCCAGGAGAGCGTAACTCTGCATGAAATCATCGTCATTGATGACCAGCCCGTTGTTTGAACGGTATGCATTTACCGGGTCTATCTGTAAAGAGCTGCCAAGTCTTTCGATGACTTCATCCATCTTCTGTTCGCCGGTGACGACCAGGCCGTTGATACGGAATAGAAGGTTCTCTTCGGGGAAAGAGAAGTTCTCGTTCTGCTCCTTTATTTTGGCAAGCATCTCTGCGGCCGTTGCACCGCTGTCAAGCGTAACCTCGAAATGCTTGTAGTAAGGGAGGTAGTCTGTTTGGGCATTGAAAAAGAATGCTTTTAGTTCAAGTATATGTTGCATGCGTCTATCCTTCGTGTCACAAATTGGGATTATTATATCTACTGTAAGCTCTAAATTTGTACAGATAGCCCACCCAAACCCAAAATAGTCCAAAGTATGTTACAATTTTGCCAATTTATGGTGGAACAAGAAGCTGATCTTCGCAGGGAGACCTACAGTCTGCCTTTCTGCACGTAAACAGTACATAACGATCAAGGAAATAAGCGATGGACAAAGAGGCCTACCTTATCAGTCAGCTAAGTTCGAAGTACATAGGGGATGATGCCGCGGTAGTGGGCGGAATGCTTTACAGTGCGGATGCCTTTTTTGAAGATACCCATTTCAAACGCGCATGGATGAGTATGGCGCAGATCGGGAGGAAAGCGATGCTGATCAATCTCTCCGATGCTATTGCGATGAACGCCCGTCCCAGGTTCGCACTGGTCACCGTATCGATCCCGCAGGATATGAGTAGGGCACAGATCGATGAGCTGATAGGGAGTATGCATGCGACCGCAGCGGAGTACGGTTGTGAGATCATCGGGGGAGACACCATTGGCGGCGATAAACTGCATCTAAGTATCACCATCATTTCAGAGAGTGATGATCCGCTGCTTCGCAGAGGGCTGGAAGAGGGGGATCTTCTGGCCTATACGGGAACACTGGGAGAGAGCAAAAGAGACCTGGAAGCGCTCTTCAGGGGAGAGACGATCGCAGCAGACTCAAGGTTTTACGAGCCGGTGCTCAGAGCCGATTTCATCTACCGTGCCAGGCCGTTCCTGAAGGCGGGGATGGATATCTCAGACGGGCTCTACTGCGATACGGACAAGTTGCTTGATATGAATAAATATGGATTTGAAATATTAGAAAATATCAACGATGAGCAGGGCTTTAGCGGGGAGGAATACGAAATGCTTGTCGGCTTTGGGAAAGCTGAGCTTGAAGCGGTGAGAAGGGTGGCAGAGGAGACCGGTACTCCACTAACCGTCTTTGCCAAAGTGGTAAAGAACGATCAGCGTTTTCCGTGTAAAAGCCACCATTTCAAATAAGATATGATCCTGTATGTTGAGACAAAATATTCCTTTCGTGTAGGGTGCTGTCTCCCGACAGCACCGCTCTTGCGTTTGGGTATGGGTATGGGTATGGGTATTATAAAATATTTTTGGTTTATCTGTACCGTATGGTGGTGCTGTGAGGGCACAACACCCTACAGAAATTTCAGGATCTCTTTAAACTCTTCTACGACCACGGTGGGATTATAGGTGTTGATGTCCTCTCCGTAGTTGTAGCCGTAGGTGACGCCGATGCTCTGCATGCCGCAGGTGTTGGCGGCGAGTATGTCGTTTTTGGAGTCGCCTACCATGACGCTCTCTTCTATGCCGATACCCATTGTCTCACACATATGCTGCAGCGGGAGGGGATCGGGTTTTTTTCTGGGAAGGGAGTCGCCTCCGAGGTAGTGTTCAACAAGGGTGCCAAAGCCGAGGTTCTCAAGGATGGGGGCGACGAACTGTTCGGGTTTGTTGGTGATGATGCTCAGGCGGTAGCCTCTTCTCTTTAGCGCTGTAAGTGTTTCGATGACACCGGGGTAGGGTTTGGTTGCTTTGCAGAGATGTTTTGCATAGGCTGCAAGAAAGATGGTATGTGCTTTTTTGAAAAAGGTTTCGTCTATGGTTTCACCTTCTGTTTCCCGTTTGCCAAGCAGGGCGCGCCTGACCAGTGTTTGCGCGCCGTTGCCTACCCAGTAGCGGATGGTATCTTCACTGAAGGTCTCTTTGTCCAGTGTTTCCAGCATTTCGTTAACTGCCAGCGCCAGGTCCGGTACGCTGTCTATAAGCGTGCCGTCAAGGTCGAAGTGGATGGCTTTTTTATTTGTGAATTTCAAAGGATCGTACTCTGTTAGTCAAATGCCAGCACATTATAGTTGGTCGTAACGATCACTTGATTGTCTGTAATAATGACCTGGTGGGTTACATTGTCTATCGCAAAATATTTTGAGCTTTTTTTAATGGCAAATTTTTTAGCGGCTTCCAATCCTGAAGTGATATGCTTGACTTTGGTTTCATAGATATAGTTTACGGTATCTTTTTTCTGTTTGTAAAGAAACAGCTTACCGGCTGAGGAAACATCATTTTCTGCATAGGAGTTGTAGTTGTTGACTTTTACCTTTATATCGCCATAATAGGCGCCATACTGCAATGGTTCTGCTGCAAATAGAGAACCAGCCACCATAATGCCCCATAGAATTTTCTTCATCTTCAACTCCTGTGAATTTTAGTTAGGGGGTATTATAGGTTTTTTATCTTAAATGAAAAGGCTCTTTTTTTTCTCGTTAAATAAGTTCTATCTTTAGCTTTTTACCCATAATGTGGGCAAATGCCTGTAGTGTTGATAGTCTAATATCTTGAGCAAATATAAGAAATATAAGAAATATAAGAATATAAGGGGTCAGTCGCCACCTATAAATCTTCACGAAATTGCTACATATAGTAACTTATTCTTCTAAGATTTTATCATATTTTCTTCTTTCTTCAAATTATAATTCACATCATATTTCCTATTGTTTCTATACAATGAATGTGCAGTGATGATAAGTTTCCTCATAACAGCAATCTGAGCCTGGGTTGTCTGTTTTCCATTGGCTTTTAGCCGTTCATAAAAAGCTTTGAAGTTTGCATCGTAACGAATGGCACACATTGCTGCCATAAAAAGAGAACCACGATATGTCTTGGCTCCACTCTTTGATATTCTATAACCTGACTGAACAGAAGTACCAGATTGTTTGTAAATGGGATTGAGCCCAGTCAAAGAAGTAATTTGTCTCTGATTAGCTTCTGGGTATTTTAAAAAGAGATGCAAAAGAGCAATAGCTCCGATTTGTCCAATACCCATAATGGAGATTATATTTTCATAATCATTTTTATATTTGGCATTGCTGTTAATAATGATTTGTATCTGATCGATGATGCGCTGTTCTTTTTCTTTTGACTCTTTAATAGATTTTTTGAGTTCCTTGATAGCAAAAGAGTCACCATCTTTACTCATCAAAGATTCAAGATGATTCTTCTGTTGTGTGGTTTGTTTGCTTGTAAACTTATAATAGCTCATCAGTTCTTTGATATGCTCTACATCCTCGTCATACATGGGTATCTTGACTTGATCTTCCTTCGCCAAATGAAGTGCCTGAGAGAGAACTCTGGCATCTTCAATATCATTCTTGACTTCCACTCCCAATGCTTTAGCATAATTGCTAAACTGTTTAGGATTTATGATAAAGCATTTTATCTTTTGCTCAGAACAGTACTTTCTTAATGCTTCTGAATAACTGCCGGTAGGTTCAAAAATAAACACGTTGTCATTAATCTCTTTTTTATAGATTTTCTTTAGTTTGGAGCGGAGAGATTTAAAACCTTTTAGATTGTTATCTACTTTTAGATCCTGACCATTTTTTGAAATATGAATATTGATACTTGCTTTTGATACATCAATTCCGATACAATTGTCCATGAGAGCCTCCTCTTAAATTGATGAGAGCTCGTTAGCACAAGAGTTATAAAAACTCTTGTGTGACTTCAAGCAATAGCACTACACATAACCTTGCCTCGTGATTCAATACGATCTGGTTTTCACTTTTTCTTGCAAAAAAAAGATATCAAAAACCGATCTACTCGCCACTCAAGTTTAAAGTGTAATTATCTGACTGACCCACAAGCTAAACTTTGTTGCTTTAGGTGAATAACCGATACATTACTTCTAACGAACCTCATAAAGAGTATAGACTATTTTTTTGAAATTTTTTTACATACGAGGTGACAATAACAACTCACTTCCTCTTTCTGCGAGTCA